>UMED01002172.1_pt1 | contig 83556 bp, 99 predicted proteins | sample 1964661 | NCBI WGS metagenome assembly UMED01 (sample SAMEA4836011, study PRJEB28245) | human gut metagenome | biome: gut microbiome; material: fecal sample | place: Denmark | collected 2008
AAATAGTTACTAACTTAAATTGGAGGCCGATGATAAATCTACAAGAAGGTCTAAAGCGGACCTACGATTATTTTGTAAAAAGTAAATAAGTGTGGATTTATTTTATAAAATGTTGTTGATTTTACATTAACAACATTTTATTTTTTTGCATTGAAGAATAGCGCTTTTCATAATGTATAGCATTAAATAAAATTGAAGGAGAGAGTTGCGATGAGAATTGTGATTAATGGTGGGCATTGCCCGGGCCGAGATTGTGGTGCACTTGGGCGGATTAGCCAAGAGGCAGAGATAACGAGGGAGTTAATGGCAGCTGTGGCTGGATATTTACGTGCAGTTGGCTATGAAGTCCTAGAAGTACAGGAAAATGACCTAAGTCAGGTGGTGAAGAAAAGCAATGATTTTGAGGCGGACCTATTTGTGGCGATTCATTGCAATGGTGCAGCAAATAGGAATGCTCGTGGGACAGAGGTTTATTATTTTAGTCCTAAAGGAGCTATTGTGGCTCAATGTATTCAAAAACAAATTGTAAATTCATTGGAAACTTTAGACCGAGGGATAAAAGAATCTGCTACTTTTTATGTATTGAAGCAGACAAATTGTATAGCTGTTCTTGTTGAAACGGCATTTATAACGAATGAAGAAGATGAAAAATTTTTACTTGTAAAACGAAATGAATTTGCGAGGGCGATTGCAAGAGGAATTACAGATTATCATGTAATTTTAGTGCGGGAGGAATAAGAAGCGCGAATTGGTGAATGGATAGTATACTGCTGAAAGAAAAAATACGTTATCTTTGGAATATTTGTAAATATTGATGCAATTTATACAGGACTTTTGGAAGTTTAGAAAGAATATTTAATATTAAAATAATCAATATTGAGTCTAAAAATAATAGACATAAATTTTTACTTTATATCATAGATTGATCAGGTAGTTACTTTTTAGCTACTCAAACAATATAAAAATATGATGGAAAGATATGGAGTTGATTTGTATGGAATTAAAACGAACTGCATTTAAAGCTTATGATATTCGGGGGAAGTTTCCAGAAGAAGTAAATGAAGAACTTGCTTATCGTATAGGGCGCTCTTACGTAGATTTGTTTCATGCGAAGAAAGTAGCTGTTGGGCATGATATCCGTTTATCTGGGAAAGATATTCGCAATGCGTTGGTACTTGGACTTACTGAAGCTGGTTGTGATGTTGTCGATATTGGTATGTGTGGCACTGAAATGATTTATTTTGCAACTGCACATCTAAAATTAGATGGCGGTATTATGATAACGGCAAGCCATAATCCAAAAGATTATAATGGGATGAAATTGGTTCGTGAGGAAGCCCGTCCGATTAGTGCGGATACAGGATTAAAAGATATTGAGAATATGGCGATAGCAGGTAGCTTTAAATCTACAGAGGGCGTTGCCTTTGGAAAGATTGCTTACGTTGATATTATGGATGATTACATAGAGCATTTACTTACCTATGTGGATCTAAAATCATTGAAACCTTTAAAGGTGGTTGTAAATGCGGGAAATGGCGCCGCAGGGCCTGTATTAGACCGATTGGAAAAAGTCTTACCATTTGAGTTTATAAAAATATACAATGAACCGGATGGAAACTTCCCAAATGGTGTACCAAATCCTATTTTATTTGAAAATCGTGAAGCTACGGCGAAAGTGGTTCGCAAGCATCATGCAGATGTGGGAATTGCGTGGGATGGTGACTTTGATCGTTGTTTCTTATTTGATGAAAAGGGCGGATTTATTGAAGGTTACTATATGGTTGGATTCCTTGCACAGGCTTTTTTAAGTAAGAATCCTGGGGCGAAGATTATTTATGATCCTCGCATGATTTGGAATACAATTGAGCTAGTAGAAGGTGCTGGTGGAGAAGCTGTGATGTGTAAGAGTGGTCACGCTTTTATCAAGGAAAAAATGCGCAATGTAGGTGCCGTATATGGTGGAGAAATGTCAGCCCATCATTATTTTAAAGATTTTTCTTATTGTGATAGTGGAATGATTACCTGGTTGCTGGTTGTAGAATTGATGTGTAAAGCAAATAAATCGCTCTCTTCTTTAATGGCAGAACGTATGGAACGTTATCCAATTAGCGGTGAGATTAATAATACCGTAAAAGATGGGAAAGCTGTGCTTGCCGCGCTTGAGGAAAAGTATGGAAAAGAAGGAAAAGTTGTAAAAGTAGATGGACTCAGCGTTGATTTTCCAGAGTGGCGCTTCAATGTGCGGATTTCTAATACGGAGCCAGTATTGCGCTTGAATGTAGAGGTACGTCAAGATAAAGCGTTATTAAAAGAAAAAACAGAAGAATTATTAGAAATTATTAAGGCATAGAAAAAGGGGAGCAAAATGAAACAGATTCGTAAAGCAATTATTCCGGCGGCAGGACTTGGAACAAGATTCTTGCCAGCGACAAAAGCGCAACCAAAGGAAATGTTACCGATTGTGGATAAACCTGCAATTCAGTATATTATTGAGGAAGCAGTAGAATCGGGAATTGAGGAAATTCTGATTATTACAGGACGAAATAAACGTTCGATAGAGGATCATTTTGATCGCTCTATCGAATTGGAATTACAGTTAAAAGAGCAAGGCAAATATGATTTGCTTGGCTTAATTGAAGATATTTCAAAAGTTACGATTCACTTTATTCGTCAGAAAGAGGCTAAAGGCTTGGGACATGCTGTGCTTTGTGCGAAACAATTTGTTGGCAATGAACCGTTTGCGGTAATGCTTGGTGATGATATCGTTGATGCTGAAGTTCCATGTTTAAAACAGTTGATGGATGTTTATAAAGATTGTCATGGCAGTATTCTTGGAGTACAGGAAGTTGCAAAAGATAAAGTTTCCAGCTATGGAATTGTCAATCCAAAAGCAGTAAAACATAATGTTTGGCAAGCGATTGATTTAATTGAAAAACCGCTAGCGGAAGAAGCACCGTCACAATTGGCTGTATTGGGACGTTATATTTTAGAACCGGAAATTTTTGAGTTTTTAGAAAAAACGGAGCCAGGACGAGGAAATGAAATTCAGTTAACTGATGCGATTTGCCACTTGGCAGTAGATCATAGAGTTTATGCATATAACTTTAAAGGACGTCGTTATGATATTGGCGATAAGCAAGGCTATTTAGAGGCCACTGTCGAATATGCATTAAAACGTCCGGATTTAAGAGATAAATTTTTAACTTATTTAACGAAAACGGTAGGGCCATTAATTAAGTAATATTGGAGATGAATTTTTGTTATGACATGTGTAAATGCGAAAAAATTAGTGTTAGAAACAGGATTCACGTTTGATTATGAAAATTTAGTGGGAAGCGGAAAAGTTACAATAGATGATGTAGCGTTGTTAGAAGAGAAAATTAATGACGCACAGGCTGCGATTCAGGTGATGCGTAAAACCGGTGTAATTCGCGGGCATTTATCAAAAGATGGAGAGCCGGAAAAGGTACTCTTTAGTCAATTACCCTATATAAAAGCAGAAAATTTAAACTCTCCCGCTGTAATTCGAAAACTAAAAGATTTCTCTGCCTCAATAAAAGATCGTGTAGATGCAGTAATATCCTTTGGAATTGGCGGGTCTTTTCTTGGGAATAAAGTTCTTTTTGATATACATTGCGGTGAGTTTTGGAACGGAATGTCAAAAGTAGAACGCAATGGTTATCCGCGGATGTATTTTAGTGGGAATAATATTGACCCGCGCCGGACGAGTGAATTGGTTGAAAATATTGAACGGATGGCAAAAACATATCACAATCATGCAGGAAAAAAGTTTTGTTTAATGATGATTGTCATTTCGAAATCAGGTGGAACACTTGATACCATGTCAAATTTTATGGTGGTTTATGAAGCGTTAAGGAACCACAAGCATATTGATATTGAGATTGTTGCTGTTACCGATCCGAATGAAGAAAAGAAAACGTTATTAAAAAAATTAGCGGAAGAAAATCATTGGTCGACTTTTGCTGTGCCGGATGGTGTTGGCGGACGGTTTAGTATTTTTTCTGAGGTAGGTCTTATTACTGGTGCTTGTATTGGTTTTGATATTGAAGCGTTTTTAGCTGGGGCGAAATCAATGGATGAAGTATGTCAAAATGATGACGTATGGCAGAATCCTGCATTATTAAATGCAACACTAAAATATTTGGCGGCGGAAAAATATGGCAGAGATATAGAAGTATTAATGCCTTATGCAGATTATTTAAAATCCACGTCGGAATGGTATATTCAACTTTTAGCGGAATCGCTTGGGAAAAAATATGATCGCAATGGTAAGATTGTAAATTATGGACGCACACCGATTGTAGCGGTGGGAACAACGGATATGCACGCGCAGACGCAGCAACATCAAGAAGGAGCATTGAATAAAGTCATTCAGTTTATTCGCGTAAATGAATGGGATATTGATCCTGTAATTGGTGATATGTTCCCATCGGCGCAGAAGTTGACAGATATTTCGGGGATTAGGATGAGTCAAGCCCTTGATGTTGCATTGGCTTCAAATGCGCAGGCTCTAATTTCAGACTATCGATTTAATGCGACGTTTACGATGCCGAAAATGAATGCATTTCATTTGGGTGAATTACTGTATATGCTAGCAATATCGATTGCTTATGAGGGTGAGCTTGCAGATGTAGACGCATTTGATCAGCCTGGAGTGGAAGCGTACAAACGAATTATGGGACCTAGCTTGCAAAAATTAAAAGTTAAATAGTGCAAAAAATACAAAAATCCTGATTTTTTACAGGATTTTTCTTTTTTTTGTAGAATGAATTAGTCGTATAGTTTAAAAAGGCAGGAAAAGTATAATGAAAGAAAAATTTGAGGAGTTTTGGAAAGAACCAAAGCATAAAGTTTTGGTTTTAATTCTTGTAGTTTTGCTCGCTTATTTATCTGTGGAGGGTCTACTAAATAAAAATGTTGAAGTTGTTAACGTAGGGCAAAATAATTCAATAGCAACGGATGCGAAGAGTCAAAATAAGTTGGCGTCTACAACGATGCATGAGGTAGATATGCAAAAAACAAATTTGCAGGAAGTCACGGATAATACGAAAGTGCCTAAGCGCAATCCATTTGAAGTACCGGCTGCATATAGGGAGGCCAAGCCGATGCTGAGTCCGGAGGGGAAAAGTGGTGCACCTCTAAACGAACAAGCCCAAAATCCTGCACCAGTCAATCATGAAAAACCAATTGCTAAAGGACTTATTGGGACTTCCGATCAATCAATCGCTATTTTAGAATATAACAAGGAACGGAAGCAATGTATGGTTGGAGAATATATAGGACCTTATAAGGTAGCTGGTATGTATTCTGATTTGGTAACTCTAGAAGGGCCGGAAGGCACGATATCTTTAAAGGTGGGACAATGATGTTTTTGCAAAAAAAAATGTTTGCGTTGGTTTTTACTCTTGTTTTTAGTCTGATGGGGGTAGTTCAGGCTGGGCCACAGGTATCTTTAAATGTAGTTGATACGGATGTACGTGATGTGCTTAATTCGTTGGCGCGTTTAGGTAATGCGAATATTGTGACTGATGGCGATATAAAAGGAAATATCACGATACAGATTCATTCACTCGATTTTGACTCTGCGCTAGATTTAGTAACGAAGATGAAGGGGCTTACATACCATAAAGCGGGGGATGTTATCTTAGTTGGGCCTAAAGATAATATGAGTTCTAATTTCGGCTCCATGCATATTTTTCAATTGAAATATGCAAATCCAAGTACTGTAATTTCTGCAGCTTCTTTAGCTTTAGGATATACAGAAAGTGATGCGAAGACTCCTGCAAGCACTTCGAGCAGTGACTCTGTTTCAACTTCCGGAACTGATGGTATTGCTACGACAAAGGTAATCGATCGTGCAAAGGAAGAGTCAAATCTTGTTCAAGTGAATAACGGGATTACCAATCGTCTATCTATAGATAAGGCAACAAATTCTTTATTATTTTATGGCACGGATGAAGAGGCAAATAAAATTGCACAAATGCTAACATCTATTGATATTCCGTATCAACAAGTATCTGTAGAAGCAGAAATCATTGCGATTAATAAAGATGCATCAAAAAAACTTGGAATTGAGTGGGAATGGTCAAAAGCTCCGCAGTATCCAGAGTATGATAAAGACGGTGTTAAGAGACAAGATTGGAATGGTAGTAGTAGCAATTCTGGAGACTCAGGAGATTCGAAAGGCCCATTTACAGGTGGTATCGTTAGCTTTGGGCGTACACCAGAAGGATATTCATATGAATTTTATTATGCCGCAACGATTAATGCTTTAGTTACGGATGGAAAAGCAAATATTTTGGCTAGACCGAACATTCAGACGATGAATGGCAGAGAAGCAATTATTAATATCGGTGGGCAGATTCCAATTCCTACAGTAACGATGAATGATAATACGACGATAAATACGATTGAATATAAAGACACTGGTATTATCTTACGTTATACACCACAGATTAATCCAGATGGATATATTACAGCAAATGTATATACGGAAGTAAGTTCGCCGGTTTATGTAGAAGATTTGAAAGCGTATCGTTTTAATAAACGCTCTGCAGACACTGTAGTCAGGTTAAAAGATGGGGAAACGATGGTGATTGGCGGGCTTATTGGCAGTGAAGAAAGCAAATCTTATAGCAAAATACCATTCTTAGGTGATTTACCGATACTAGGTAAATTCTTTAGCAATCATAATAACACAAAAAATGAATCAGAAGTGATGGTTTTCTTAACAGCACGTATTATCAAATAGGATGTGGATAGAGATGAAAATAAGGGTATTGATTGCAGATGATCATTTGCTCTTACGGCAAGGCATTCGCAAAGTACTTGAGCTAGAGCATGATTTTGAGGTTGTTGACGAAGCAATGAATGGACAAGAGGCATTATCAAAAACATTGATATTAGAACCAGATATTTTATTATTAGATTTAAATATGCCGATGTTAAATGGTGTAGAAGTTGCTAGACAGTTAAAATCAGCGAAGGCAAAGACGAAGATTATTGTTTTGACTATGCACGATGATGACAATTATGTCATAGAGTTATTGAGAAGTGGTGCAGCGGGATATTTATTAAAAGATGTGGAACCATCTATTTTAATTAAAGCGATTCGCATGGTGAAAAATGGAGAATCATTTATATATCCTGAAGCAGCAGAAAGCCTTTTTGGTGTAACGCAATGTTCAGGAAATATTGGCGCACAGGCAGAGCAAATTTGGCGTGAGCGCCGTAGTGAGCGATTAACGGCACGGGAATTAGATGTTTTACGCTGTATAGCGCAAGGCTTTAGCAATCAAGATATTGCGAAGACGTTATTTGTTAGTGAGAAAACGGTAAAGAATCATTTAACAAATATTTTTCGTAAAATTAATGTCAATGATCGTACGCAGGCTTTGTTATATGTACTAAAAAATAAAATTATGACGTTGGAATAAAAAGAGACTCCTAATGGCGATACTTGCTATTGGGAGTCTCTTTTTTTATAAATTTATGAATTAAATTCAACTTTTTTTGAAAATAGGATAGAAAAACATTTGAAAAAGCGCTATGATAATAGATATGCTATTTTTTAATAGGGAAAGGGTGGCAGTATGGCTTCCTATCCGATCAATCTTAATTTAAAAGATCGATTATGTATTGTTATAGGTGGTGGGCGTGTTGCCTGGCGAAAAGTCAATAGGCTTTTAGATACAGGTGCAAAGCTGCGTATCGTTAGTCCGCATGTTATTGAGGAGTTAACGGAGCTAATTAGATTAAATCAAATTGAATATTATCAAAAATTTTATGAAAAAAAAGATATTATGGGAGCTTTTTTAGTGATTTGTGCAACGGACAACAAACAAGTAAATGCTTTGATAGGGGAAGATGCACAAAAAAATGGTGCACTTGTTAATGTTGTAGATGATAGTTATCCGAGCGATTTTACGGTTCCTGCGCAGATAAAGCAAGGGGACTTACTGTTGACGATATCAACGAGTGGTAAAAGTCCAGAGGTAGCGCGGCAACTTAGAATGGAACTTGAGTCTATATATGGTCATAAGTCTTATGCGGATTTTATTACGTTAGTTGCTTCTTTTCGTGAAAAATTAAAACACATGGATATACCGTCTCGTCAGCGTGAGTTATTTTGGCGACAGATGATAAATCACGAAGTATTAGAATTCGTGCGAAATGGTGAAATTAGCATTGTGGAGGCAAGATTTAAAAATGCAATTAGTAGTTTTAGGGCTGAATCATAAAACAGCGCCGGTTGATGTAAGAGAACGTTTTTCATTTTCAGAAGATCAAGTGCGGTTGGGATTGCGTAATATGGATCTTTATGAAGGCATTAATGAAGCTGTTATTATTTCAACGTGCAATCGTACAGAAATGTATGCAGTTGTTGATGATTCAGATGATGGATTACCGGTATTGAAAGAGTTTTTTTATGATATGGCAAGTAGTGATGAAAATATTGATGAGTATTTATTTTTTTATGAAAATGATGAATGCATTCGTCACTTGTTTCGTGTAGCAGCAAGTTTAGATTCCCTGGTCATTGGTGAGGGTCAGATATTAAGTCAGGTAAAGAAAAGTTATGCGATTGCGCGAGAAATGGGCATGGCGAGTACCGTGATTAATACGTTATTTCATCGTGCGATTGCTGTCGGTAAGCGGGTTCGCACGGAAACACGAATTGCCTACAGCGCAGTGTCTGTGAGTTATGCAGCAGTTGAACTCGCAAAAAATGTGATTGGAGATTTAGCGAAGGTTAATGTTCTTTTACTAGGCGCTGGGCAAATGGGTGAATTAACAGCCAGACACTTGGCTGATGCAGGTGTAAATCAAGTTTTGGTAGCAAATCGCCGTTATGAGCGAGCTGTTGAACTAGCAGCTCAATTTAATGGACGAGCTGTTGAATTTGATAAATTTATGACTGCAGCACTTGATACGGATATCGTAATTACCTCTACTGGAGCACCACATTATGTGGTGAAGAAATGGGAAACTTCGCAGTTGATGAAAAAACGTAAGGGACGACCGCTAATTTTTATCGATATTGCAGTACCACGTGATGTTGAGCCAGAGGTTGCGAATTTAAATGGTGTTGAACTATATAATATTGATGATTTGGAAGCTGTAGTGGATTCTAATATAAAAATTCGTGAGCAGGAAGCAAAAGAGGCAGAGCGTATTGTAGAAGAGGAAGTTGTTGAACTTGTAAATAAGTTTCGTTATTTGTCTTTCCGACCAGTGATGGCTCTTTTAACGGATAAAGCAAATCGGATTCGTGAACGTGAAGTGAAACGAGCAATGAGCAAATTTGAAGATATTACACCTGAAGAACGCAGGATTGTTGAAAATATGTCAAAGATGATTATTCGTAAATTACTGCGTGAGCCGATGGTGCGGATGAATAGTGCTGCGGGAACGGGACATGAGCAGTATTATATGAAAGCAATGAGCGATTTATTTAAATTAGATACAATAGGGGAGAGTCGTAAAATTGAGAAAATCAGTAGTTATCGGTACGCGCGGCAGTAAGTTAGCGCTTTGGCAGGCAAATTATATCGCCGATTGTTTAAGAAAGCAGTATCCGGATTTGACGGTTGAGCTAAAGCAAATCACAACGACGGGAGATAAGATTCTTGATGTGCCGTTGGCAAAAATCGGTGGCAAGGGTTTGTTTACAAAAGAGTTAGAGAATGAAATGTTATCTGGAACGATTGATTTGGCAGTGCATAGTTTAAAAGATATGCCAACAGAGCTTCCAGAAGGTCTTACTTTAGCTGCAATTACTGAACGCATAGCTTCTGGTGATGCGCTTGTGAGCAATCATTTTTCATCGCTTCAGGCATTGCCCAAAGGTGCTAGAGTCGGAACTTCGAGCTTGCGTAGAAAAGCACAGCTTTTAGCATACCGACCGGATTTAATTATTTCTGATTTAAGAGGAAATGTAGATACGCGGCTTAAAAAACTTGATGATGGCGAATTTGATGCTATTGTTTTAGCTGCAGCGGGATTAAAGCGTTTAGGTTGGAAAAAAAGAATTGCAGAAATTCTTGATACGAAGGTTTGTTTACCTGCGGTTGGGCAGGGGGCATTAGCAATTGAGACGCGTGCAGATGATCAAGCTATTTTAGATTTATTAGCATTTCTAAATGACGAAGAAACGCGTGTAACGACAACAGCGGAACGCGCTTTTTTACGTACGGTAGAAGGCGGCTGTCAAGTTCCAGTTGGTGTCTATGGAACGGTGGTTGGTGAAAATCAAATGCAAGTAGAGGCATTGATTGCAAGCCTTGATGGCAAGGTTGTTGTACGTGATACATTGCGAGGATCGTTTGCAGATGCAGAAATATTGGGGATACGTTTAGCGGAGAGCTTATTAGCGCGTGGTGGGCGCGAAATTATGATTAGCGTAGGCTGTATGGTATAAAGTAAGACTTGATTCAGGAGGATGAGACATGGCTGGAATGGTTTATTTAGTGGGTGCAGGACCTGGAGATTATAAATTAATTAGTATGAAAGCATGTGAATGCATACAGAGAGCGGATACGATTGTCTATGATCGATTGGCGGATGATCGCTTACTTTCTTATGCACGTAAAGATGTTGAACTTATTTATGTAGGAAAAGCATCGAGCAATCATACGATGAAGCAGGAAGACATTAATCAATTGCTCGTGGATAAAGCAAAAGAGGGCAAAATTGTCACACGATTAAAGGGTGGAGATCCTTTTGTATTTGGCAGAGGCGGCGAAGAGGCTTTATTACTGGAAGAAAATCATTTGCCGTTTGAAGTCGTACCAGGGATTACTTCGGCAATTTCAGTTCCGGCATATGCAGGGATTCCAGTAACGCATCGTGGCATTGCAACGTCGTTTGCCGTGGTAACGGGGCATGAAGATCCGACGAAAGCAAAGTCCAATATGCGTTGGGAGAAGTTAGCGACAGCTGTAGACACGTTGGTATTTTTAATGGGAGTAGAAAATTTACCGCATATTACATCAAAGTTGATTGAAAATGGACGCAGTGCAGATACACCAGCGGCAGTGATTCGCTGGGGAACTAAGCTTGATCAGCGTACATTAATTACAACGGTCGGAAAAGCGGCGGAAGATGTAAAGCTAAATGATATTAAACCACCTGCAATATTTATTGTCGGTGATGTAGTGAATTTACGCGAAAAGTTAGCGTGGTTTGATAACAAGCCGCTGTTTGGTAAGACGGTATTAGTTACTAGAGCACGGGAACAAGCAAGCTTACTTACCAGCAAATTAGAAGAGTTAGGTGCAAGATGCATTGAAGCTCCAGCAATTCGCATTGTAGAACCTGATACTTATGAAGCAATGGATACGGCGATTGAGAATTTAAGCGATTATCAATGGCTCATTTTTACGAGTACAAATGGTGTGGAAAGATTTTTTAACCGTTTAAATAGCAAACAGCTAGATGCTAGAGCGATTCGTGGTAAAGTAGCAGCCATTGGAGTTTCTACGGCAAATGCTTTACGCAGTTATGGTGTTTTAGCTGATTTGATTCCAGTGGAGTTCCGTGCCGAAGGCATCGTTGAACTTATGCAGGATATGGTAAAACCGGGCGATAAAATTTTGATTCCTCGCGCAAAGGTTGCCAGAGAAATTTTGCCGCAAAAATTACGTGAACTTGGAGCGATAGTTGATGTCGTAACTGCTTATCAAACGGTAAGCGGTGATGTAGACAAAGACGCGTTAAAAGCAATGTTTGTAAATAATGAAATAGATTTAGTTACGTTTACAAGTTCTTCTACCGTAACAAATTTACTTGATATCTTAGGTGAAGATGGTGCGAAAATGGTTTCTAGTGTAAAGACAGCTTGTATTGGCCCAATTACAATGCTGACTTGTGAAGATCATAAAATTACACCAACGATTGTTGCCGAAGAATATACAATTTCTGGACTTGTTGAATCCATTAAAAAAATGTTTGAAATATAATAAATACCCTATGACTAAACGATGGTCATAGGGTATTTCACTAGGATTATTGCATTTCTATGGATTACTGGGTATAATTTTTTAGATGAAGGTTTTTAGATATAAATTTAAAATTTCTATATAGGGGATGACGTAAATGAAACAGACATTGAGACCGCGTCGAATGCGTATTTCGGAAGGGGTTCGCAGTTTGGTTCGTGAAACTTCTTTATCAGTAAAAGATTTTGTTTATCCAATTTTCGTTGTACCAGGGGAAAAAGTCAAAGAAGAAATTTCCTCTTTGCCAGGCTGCTATCATTTATCAGTGGATGAAGCGCTAAAGGTAGCAGAGGAAGTCGTAAGCCTTGGCATTCCATCAGTTGAAGTGTTTGGCTTGCCAGCATATAAAGATGAAATAGGTTCAAGTGCGTGGGATATGACAAGTCCTGTACAACAGGCGATAAGAGCAATCAAAGAAAAGTTCCCGGAGCTTGTGATTATTGGCGATGTTTGTTTATGTCAGTATACAAGTCATGGTCATTGCGGACAGTTATGCGGACAATATGTAGATAATGATGAAACCTTGAAGTTATTGGCGAAGGTTGCAGTAAGTCAAGCTAAGGCTGGTGCAGATATGGTTGCGCCATCCGATATGATGGATGGCAGGGTTGCAGCAATTCGTCAGGCTCTTGATGAATCAGGGTACCAAAATGTATCGATTATGTCTTATGCGGTAAAATATGCTTCCGCTTATTATGGACCGTTTAGAGATGCAGCGCATAGTACACCGCAATTTGGTGATCGTCGTTCTTACCAAATGGATCCGGCAAATTCGCGTGAAGCGTTAAAAGAAGTAGCACTTGATACGGCAGAAGGTGCAGATATTATTATGGTTAAACCAGCGTTATCATACCTTGATATCGTTCGTCAAGTACGTGATACTACGCATTTGCCAGTAGCCGTATATAATGTAAGTGGTGAATATGCAATGGTGAAAGCGGCGGCTGCAAATGGTTGGATTGATGAAAAGCGAATCGTACTAGAAACATTATTGAGTATGAAACGTGCCGGCGCGGACATGATTATTACATACCATGCATTAGATGCAGCGCGCTGGTTAGCTGAAAAATAGGAGGCTGAGGAAAGATGGCTTTAAATTTAGAAAAATCCGCAGCAGCATTTGCTGAAGCAAAACAATATATCCCTGGTGGAGTAAATAGTCCGGTCCGTTCTTTTCGTAATGTTGGCGGCACTCCGCCGTTTATTACGAAAGCAAAAGGCAGCAGGATTTATGATATTGATGGCAATGAATATATTGATTATATCGGTTCATGGGGCCCAATGATTGTTGGACATGCTAATGATGAAGTCATAGCTGCACTAAAAGAAGCAGTTGATCGTGGGACAAGTTATGGTGCACCAACTTTGCTTGAAACGAAATTAGCAAAGTTAATTAATCAGATTATGCCATCAATGGAATTGATTCGCATGGTGAACTCTGGAACAGAAGCGACGATGAGTGCGCTTCGCTTAGCAAGAGGCTATACTGGCCGCGATAAAATTGTAAAATTTGAAGGCTGTTATCACGGGCATCATGATAGTTTACTGGTAAAAGCAGGTTCTGGTGCGGCGACTTTTGGTGTACCTGATAGTCCTGGTGTTCCTTCTAGTATTGCGAATAATACGTTGACGATTCCATATAACGATATTGATGCTGCAGAAAAAATCTTTAGTGAGGTTGGCGGTGAAATTGCGGCAGTCATTATTGAACCGGTTGCCGGGAATATGGGATTAGTATTACCTCGCCAAGGATATTTACGTAAATTGCGTGAAATTACCACGAAATATGGTGCGCTATTAATTTTTGATGAGGTAATGTGTGGTTTTAGGGCTGCGCTTGGCGGAGCGCAAGCGGCATATGGGATTACGCCTGATTTAACTTGTTTAGGCAAAATTATTGGTGGTGGTCTTCCAGTTGGGGCTTATGGTGGTAGACGTGATATCATGGAACAGATTTCACCGGCTGGGCCAATTTATCAGGCAGGTACACTTAGTGGTAATCCACTTGCGATGACCGCAGGAATTGCAACGATGAAAATTATTTCTCGTGAACCTGAATATAAACAACCTGACTATAGTCGTCAGTTAACGATTAAGACAAAACAGTTGACAACGGGGATGGAAGAAATGGCGAAAAAAGCAGGGCTTAAATTGCAATTCCATCAAGCTGGTTCAATGTTTGGCTTATTCTTTAATGAAAATGAAGTATATGATTATGCGACATCGGCGCAGTCTGATCAAGAAGCATATAAAATCTATTTCCATAGTATGTTAGAACAAGGAATTTATTTAGCGCCGTCTCAATTTGAAACAGCATTTATGTCTGGTGCACATACAGAGGAAGATATTCAAAAAACAATTGCAGCGAGTGAAGTGGCTTTTGCAAAAGTTGCAGCGTGGAAAAATTAAAAAGAACTTAACAAAAGAAGCAGACTCATTTTGAGTCTGCTTCTTTTATCCTTTTAATGGGGTTGTAATTACTTCGATATTATCGCCGCTTTTTACAGGTGTTATATATTCGGCTGGGCGACTGTTGAGTAAAATTTCTACACTGACTTTGCTAAAGGCGCTAGGCGCTTTATAGCCGACCGTGAATAAAATGTCGCTAAGTATTGGCGTCCCTTTATCTATTAGCTCATAAGTAATTTCAGCGCCATCTTTTGCAACGTCATCGAGAACTGCATTATTTCCATTCATTTTTATGGTATAATGACTCGTTGGAATAAAATGTTTTTTCTTATTAAAATATATGTGGATTCCCTTATCAATCGTTTCGAGTTGAAGGACTGTACCTAATTGGGGGACTTTCGGTTCGATTAAAGTAATTTCATCATTTGGTTCAATTGGATGTGATACTGTTGCCGGTTCATCATTTACGAGTATTGTCGTCGATACACTATGCTGAGTTTTAACCCCATTTACTGTATAGGTAAATCGATGGGGTTGTGGAGAATAACCTGCGCTTACAAGTATTTCACCTAAATTTTTCAAATTGTGATAGGTAACGATATCACGGTCTTTTAATTGCTGATCTAATTTGGCAGGTTTATCATTTACTAAGAGAATTGGTGATACAGTGTAATTTTCATTATTAATCAAAACGCTCATATCTTCTGCTGGTTCTACGACATCTTTTAAATACACAGTAGGTGCTTTACCATTAATTCCGCACACTACAGATATTTTATCTCCATCTTTAATTTCCGTATCTAATGTTGTTTTTTCGTTATTTAAAAGTAATTCAGCTGCTGTCCCCATTGTGCCAGGAATAAATTTTGTTTGTTTATTGATAGTAACGGTAATTGCAAGACCGGGTTTACCATTTAAGTCTTTTAGGCCAATGCCAGCAGCAAGTAATGCATCTGAGAGGGTTAGTTTTCCAAGATTAAATAGACGATAAGGGGTATTGTTTACATGTACTGTAATAAAATGCAAACTTTGAGAAGCTGCTACTTTTAAAATCCCAAGTGGGGTTACGTTATCTGGCTGTTTTAACTCATCAGGAAATTCCATTCCATGAATTGTATCAGGTCGCCGTACGGCAACTCTTGGGGCAGGAATTTCTAACGCTTGTGCGAGCATTTCTGGTAAAAGCGGAGTTAAGGAACCACCTCCAACTAATAATACAGCTTGGGGTGATTCTTTATTTAATGCAATGATTTGGTTGGCAATAGCTTGTGCCAGTTCACCGACATTCGGCTTAACTTGTGCAATGATTTCCGTAGGTGACAAATTGTATTCAATTCCAAGAATATCTGAAAAAGTGATTGTAGTTTCTGTGGATGTTTTTGGCATGGTTAATTCGCGTTTAATTCTTTCGGCGACATTGAAATCTAAGAGATACGCTTGTGAAATTGCTTCTGTAATTTCATCTCCGGCAAGTGGAACCATGCCGTAACCAATAATCGTACCATTTTTTGTTATTGCAACGTCAGAGGTGCCTGCACCAATATCTACGAGAACTAGATTTAAATGGCGCATTGTTGGTGGGATTAATACGTTAATCGCAGCAATTGGTTCTAAGGTTAATGCTGACATCTCTAAATTGGCCGCTATTAGTGCTGATTGCATTGAGTCGATAACTTGGCGAGGCAAAAACGTTGCAATTACTTCTATATGTGCTTTTTTCCCGCGTTGTCCGACTAATGTTTTTAAAGGAACGTTATCAAGCTTATAGGTTATGGTGCTATAGCCGACACAATAATATAATGTCGGATCGTCTACTGTATTAGAAGTAGCAAGTTTTTTTTGTGCGGCTTGAATGGCGGAAAGTTCTAAGGTGCGTTCATTTTCTGGGGTGATGATTTCTGATATTTCCATTTCTGCTTCGGCAGTAATCGTATAGAGTGCACGCCCTGCTGCTGCAACCGCAGCATGATTTAGTGTTCCAACGCGATCTTCAAGTTTTAATTTTACTGCTTCTAGTATTGCAGCAACTTCGGGGACATCGTGAATTTGACCATCTAGCATTGCTCTGGTATTATGTTCTTTACGTTCTGCTGCAATAATTTTTATATCTTTACCGATTTTTTCGGCTACGATGCCAATGACACTTCGTGTTCCAATATCTAGTGAAAATAATAGATTTTTATTCATAGGTGAGCTCCTTTATCTAAAGTAAAAAATAAAGTAAGAGTTGACTCAAGTGGAATTTTTACTCTATTTGAGTTCTGGTTATCAGGTAACAATGGATTATTTCGAGAATTTGTGTGATTATTCCTTTGATTTTTAGCAAAATATATAATATTATTAGTAATTGATTTTGATTTTATTGTTTTATACTGTATTTTGCTGTGGAAATTTAGTACAATATAAATATGAATGTTTAACTGGAAGTTTATACTTTCAACTGAAAAATAAAAAAAGAGATAGTAGGCCTTTGGGTTTGAAGGCTGATAAATTGAAAAAGCAATATATTGGGATGTTGTTTTTGAGGAGGATTGTCGTGAATAATATTCATGTAGTTTTAGATAGTACTGCGAGAATTCCAGCAGAATTATTGAAACAACATAAAAACTTGCATAAAGTATCTTTAAAAATTAGAGTTGCCGATAAAGAGTGGAATGAAGATGAATTACCATATCAGCAGTTATTTGCTGAGTTAGATAAAGCGAAGACAATGCCACAAACTTCACAACCTCCACTTGGTGAGTTTGTAGAGTTATTTCAAAAGCTTGTTGATGAAGATGCAGAAGTAATCGTAATTACTGTTTCTGGAGCGCTCAGTGGTACAGCCGAAGGGGCACGAACTGCGGCGCGCAGTGTAGATGCGAAAAAAATTCATGTTATTGATTCGGAAACTGCCGATATTGGTCAGCTAGGAATAGCAGAAGCTGCACTTCAAATGATTGCAGAGGGGCTTGATTGTGTAGAAATTGTTCAAGGTCTAAAAGATAGAGTAAGAGCTACGCATACGATGATTTTACCTGATTCTTTGGAACATTTGCATAAAGGTGGTAGAATTGGCGGTGCCGCAACATTGCTTGGTACAATTTTGCAAATTAAACCAGTACTTTATTTAACCGAAGGAAAAATTTCGGTTTTAGATAAAGTAAGAACACGCAAACGTGCTATGAATCGAATGATTGATGAAATCGCAAAGTGTGAACGCATTGAATATGTTGGTGTGGTTCATGCTGGAGCACCCGAAGAAGATTGTTTAGAATTAAAAAAACGTGTACAGGAATTATATCCATATATGAAAGTTACGTTAACGGAGACTAGTTCAGTAGTAGCTGCACATACAGGGCCAAAAGCGTTAGCACTAATATATCAGGAAAAGTTATAGGAAGGAGTGCAATCGATTGGCGGGAAATAAAGAGATTATTACCGGTAATGATTTTAAATGCATGATTGCAGGTGCGTATAATGCATTTTCATTAGAACATGAAAATATTAATCGTTTAAATGTATTTCCAGTACCGGATGGCGATACGGGAACAAATATGCTTCGAACCTTGGGAGCAGTTGCAAGAGCTGTAGCTGAAGCGTCAGAAACTTCTATTGGAGAATTGAGTAAAAAAGCAGCTACAAGTGCGATTATGGGAGCGAGAGGAAATTCAGGGGTTATTTTATCGCAGATTTTTCGCGGTTTAGCACGTGGGTTGGAAGGAAAAGATACCGTTTGTTCAGCTGGTCTGGGGAAAGCGTTTCAATATGGTGTTTTATATGCATATCGTTCAGTATCTAAACCTGTAGAAGGGACGATTTTGACTGTTGCAAAAGGGATTGCAAAAGGTGCTCATCATGCAGTACGCGCTGATTTGCCTATTATGGAGATATTAAAAGAAGCTGTCGCAGGTGGAAATCGTGAATTAGCAAGAACACCTGACTTATTACCAGCACTTAAAGCTGCAGGTGTGGTTGATGCTGGTGGTAAAGGGCTGATTGTTTTTTTAGAAGGATGCATTGCTGGGTTGGGTGGTGACTTACCGACGACTCCAGAGGTTACTTTTGAAAAAAGTTTTAAAGCAGCAGCAAAGATGCCAGCGGAAGATTTTGAGATTACACGTCCATATTGTACAGAGTTTATGGTAAAAGATTCTACGGTAAAGGCTGTAGAAGCGCGAAAAGTCTTAATGGAAATGGGAGATTCTCTAGTTGTTGCTGATGGCGGCGAAATACTAAAAATTCATATTCATACAGATAATCCAGGCAAAGTATTGGCACAAGGAATTTCTTGGGGTTCTTTACACGATATTAAAGTGGATAATATGGCAGATCAACATCGTAGTTTGGTTATTGATGAAGAAGCAAAAGACCCTGAGCTAAAGGTAGCTGTAATTAGTGTGGCTGCCGGTGAAGGACTGGCTGAGATTATGAAGGGATTAGGTGCTTCGATTATTATTTCGGGTGGACAGTCGATGAATCCGTCAGTAGAGGAATTTGTTGATGCAGTCAATAGTAACATTGCTGAAAAATATATTATTTTACCAAATAACAGCAATATCGTTTTAGCGGCGGCACAAGTAAAGAAAATGCTTGGGGACCGAGTTGAGATTGTTCCTACAGTAAATACTCCGCAAGGGCTATCTGTGCTTATGGCATTTGATCCATCGTTAGATATTATGGAAAGCGTAAATCATATGACTGAAGCGATGCAAGGTGTACGTGAGGCGGCGATTACACAAGCAGTTCGTGACAGTAAAGTCGATGGCGTTTTAGTAGAAGAAGGCGCTTATCTTGGTGTAATTGGTGGTAAAGTAAAATTATATGGTGATAATATTAATAAAGTGATTGTGGATACCGTTAAAAAAATTTCTGATGACGAATGTGAAGTTGTCAGTTTATATTATGGAAAAGATATTAGGACAGAGGATGCAGAAGCTTTTGCTGAAATGTTAGAAGATACTTTTCCAGATTTAGAAGTTGAGATTTATGCTGGTGGACAGCCACATTATCATTTATTGATTAGCGTTGAATAATAAGATAGGGATGTTGCATTGTGGCGACATCCCTATTCTTCTAATGAATTTTTGGAAAATAAAATTTTTATAATGGAAAGTATTTTATTTTTGGTCATACAATAGAGATAGATAGGAGGAGTGAATATGTTGACGGAACTTTCTATCCATGATTTTTTTACAAAAATGGCTGGGAAAGAAGCTCCAGGTGGTGGAAGCGGAGCGGCAATGACGGGGCTTAATGGTGTATGCTTATTAGAAATGGCAGTCAAAGTATCGAAAGTATCTTTAACAGAAACTGAATTTTCAGGGGCATTAGATGAGCTGACTCGACTACATCAAGAATTGGAAAATTTAATTAATGCAGATGCGGAAGTCTTAGCAAGAGCTCTTCCTGCGTTAACGAGAGTTGGACCAGATGGAAGTCAAGAAGAATGGAATGAAATTTTGTTAGAAGCGGTACATATACCGTTTGAGATTGCACAGGCTTGTATAGATGCATTAGTGGTCGCAAAACAAATGAAGGATAAATTGCACCAAAATGTTGTTTGTGATGCGACCTTTGGTGCGATGAGCTGCAATACGGGATTGCAAGGTGCAGTGCTTTTGGCAGAGCTCAACATATCTTTGTTGCGCGGTGATGCAGAGTTAATGGAAAAATTAAAAATAGACATGATGAATTTTGCAGAGAAAAGTGATATGTTAATCGATGCTATATTGTGTAAATAAAAATAGCAGGAAGAAATCTTCCTGCTATTTTTATTTGGAATCCTAGCTTAATTTATATGTCTAAGCTTTGTCTGTTTGCTCCGGGACCATCGTTTGCAATAGCTACAGCCGCTTGTTTAAATGTTTTCATATCATTGACCATATGCAAACAGGCATCAAGGAGTGTCATGCCGAGGGCTGCTTGGCAGCCTTCATAGAGCGTTGAATCAAGATAAAGATAAGCATTTAGATTTAGAGATTCAATTGCTTCTTTATGAAGTGGTTCAGGTGAAAGAGAAGCGTTAATTAAGTAATTATTAATTTCCTTATTCATGCTTACAGCAATTCGTGCGGCTAATGCAGTAAGTGGCCCGTCAAGCATGATTGCACATTTATTTGCAGCGGCAGCGATGATTGCTCCAGTAATAGCCGCTAATTCGACGTTATCTATATTAGTGAATGACTCTAGGGATTTATTGGCAAATCTATTTGGCACTTGATGGCCATATGGAGTGAGGTTTAAGCTTTCACTAATTCCAAGAATTCTGCTACCTTTTTTAAATTCTTGATCGGCGACTTGCATACCTAATGCTAATGCTTGCCCGCAATTCATTTTACTATTGTCTAGATCAGCAATTGTAAGATTCGCCTTTGTATGTGAAGCAAAGGCATAAATCAGTGAATTTTTAGGTGTAGAAAATAGAAGTATACTTTTTTTCAAATTCTTTGGTTTAGACATTTCGGTTATACCTGCAAGCTGGACAGCTAATTTTTCAAGATGTCCAAGACTGCCAAGAGGTTTTGTAAGATTATCAATATGTAATTGGCACGCTTGCATTGCTTCATTATCTAATGAAGCGGCAATATAACGATCAGGCAATATTTCAGATAACATCTGATCTGGATCAATGATTGTTGTGTTTTCAGGATTAGATTCATGCAGATAGGATTTTATCGTAGCGTCAAGGATTGACATGGCAAGTGCGGCTCCAGTCGCTTCCCCAAAACGAAAATGCATATCAATATATGCTTTTAATTCTAATATTTCGAGGGCTTTGCTATGTGCAGGCTCAGCTGATAGGTGTGAGCCAATTAAGAATTTTTTAGATAGTGGACAAAGACTCGCTGCAATTAAAGCGGCTGCACTTGCATTAAATCCATCGATGACAACAGCAGCACGGTTCGCTGCACAACCGAGGATAACGCCTGCCAAGCAACCAAGTTCAAAACCACCAACTTTTTTCAAAACGTCTAGGCCATCATTTGAATTTGGTTTATTTACCGCTAATCCTTTTTCTACGACTTGGATTTTTTTTAGTAATCGTTCATCAGAAATATTAGTTCCACGACCAGTTGCCTTTTTGGGAGCTAGCTTAGCAAAAGCTGCGACAATTGCTGCACTAGAGGTTGTATTGGCGATGCCCATTTCCCCCAAACAAAAACAACGATAGCCTTCAGCAATTTTTTGCGTGGCAATTTCAATTCCAATTTCAAGTGAACGAATTGCTTCGCTTTCGGTCATTGCAGGGCCTTTTGTAAAGTTTTTTGTGCCGTAATTGATTTTTCTATCAATAAGTCCCTCGATTTTTTCCATAGGCGCAGCAATGCCAACATCGACTACGACTAAATCAGCACCACAATGCAAGGCCATTGCGTTAGCACCTGCACCTTTAGCGACTAAATAATTACGTGTCATTTGTACTGTTGTTTCAACTGGATAGGCACTTACACCTTCCTCAGCGACGCCATGATCTGCACAAGCGACTACCATACATTTTTTTGGTACTGACGGGGTAATCTCATTGGTAATACCGACGTATTTTTGTAATATAGTTTCAAGATAACCAAGGCAGCCTTCAGGTGTAATTAAATTATGGCTAGCCTTTTTTATTTTTGCCATTGCTAAATCATTCAGAGGTGTAACTTTAGCAATTGTACTTTTTAATAAATCCATAATAACCTCACTTTAATTTCTTTAGATGTTACGATTAACTATCGGATAAAAATATAGAAGGTGCAGCCGGTAGACGGTTTGCACCGATTTTTTATGAAAATATAAGTTGTAAATTAGATAAATGAAGGCTGGATTGTATTCACTTTGGTTATTTTCATAAGAAAATTAATCACTCCAAATACCTTGAGACTTATTATAACATGGAGATATAGGAGAGTAAACTAATGAAAAGCTTGAATTTTATGCCTAAAGGGTAAGATGAAATTCAAGTTTTTTGCATAAAAATTTTGTTAATATTCTGTAATTTGGTCATACTAATTCCAAGTATCTGGAAGGAAGGTGTTTTTGTGGAACAAAACCAAAAAGGTTCTTTATATAAAAAGATATTTGAATATATTCAATATAAACCTAAAACGGAAGAAACTACTTTTGTTTTGCCAGAAACGGAAGAAGAACAATGGATTGCATATAACAAAACAAAAGCAAAAGCAAGTGTTTTAGATTGTCTATCGGATGTTACAAATGGAATAAAATCTTTATCTGAGGTTATTGAATTAGCGAAAGAAAAATGTGCGTCGGGAAAGTGGACAAAAGAAGATATAGAAATATTAAAAATTCGGTTAGAAATGCTAGAAATGCGAGCTGATGAATTAGAGCCAATTATTCTTGCCTATGAGCATGGCAATATGAACCGGGGAAGAATTAGTGTCAGCAGCAGTTTAATTGAGAACAAAACGACAATAGAAAGACTATACCATTTACCAAAAAATAAAGACATTCAAACTCGCGAATTTGAATTAAAAGGAAAAATCCCCGTTAAAATGATGTTAAATTACATTGATGGCATGGTTGATAAGCAATTGTTAACACTGGCATTATTACAACCGTTGATGTTGTTTGAATATGAAAAAGAAGGGTTGATTGGTGAAACTTTAACTGATAAATTGGTAAATAATTTTATTCCACACTTGCAGCCGCTTAAAATAACGACTTATCAAGATGTGACAAAAAGTATCAATGCTGGCGATTGTGTTTTATTTATTGAGGGTTCAAAAGAGGCATTGGGAATTGATGTAAAAGGATATAAAAGCCGTGGGATCGGAAAAGCGGAGATTGAGAAAACCACACGTGGTTCGCAAGCTGCGTTTGGTGAAGCATTGCGTCCAAATACTGCACTGATTCATGCTATGCTGCAAAGTACGAATCTAGTAACAGAATTATTTCCTTTAGGAAAAGTAAATGCGAAAAATTGTGCGGTAATGTATGTTGATGGAATTGTAAATGAAACGGCGAAAAAAGAATTAATTCGACGCATCAAAGGGGTAAAGCGTGATGATGTCTTTGATGCAGGCTCGTTTAGTCAAATGATTTCAGATAATAAACTTCAGTTTCCTGAAAATTTATCTACTGAGCGTCCCGATCGTGTAGTTGCAGCACTTATGCAAGGACGAATTGCCTTTATGGTTGATGGTGATCCCTTTGCTTATATTGCGCCAGTTAATCTGTGGGATTTTTTTCATAATCCGGAGGATTATGAAATGCGATTACCAGCGGCTATGTTTATGCGTATCTTGCGCTATACGGGTTTACTTTTAGCATTTTTTTTACCAAGTATATATATTGCGCTAGTATTATTTCATTATGAAGCAATACCAACAGAGATTCTTTTAGCGATATCTGGTTACAGGCAGTTTGTTCCATTTACTTCTGTCTTAGAGTTATTGATGATGATTTTTTCCTTTGAATTGATTCGGGAGGCAACGCTACGTGTACCAGGTCAGCTTGGAGGATCTATCGGTATTGTGGGGGCAATTATTCTTGGGCAGGCGGCAATCTCAGCAAAGTTAGTTAGTCCGCTATTAGTGGTTGTTGTTGCAATTACTGGACTAGCTTCCTATGTCATTCCTGAATATCGATTTGGATTTGCAGTGAGAATTACGCAATATGCAATGCTCTTTTCAGCTGCGATGATGGGTTTGGTTGGCGTAAGTATTGTATTTCTTTTAATCTTATTAGAAATGGTAGGATTAAAATCTTTAGGCGTTCCATTTTTAGCACCAATTATTCCTAAAACGTCGACAGTTACAGATATTTTACGGGTGCCTAATTCATATGAGAATGATTTATGGCGTCCAGATGAATTAAATACTGAGCGGGTACAGCGAAAATCAACAGCAAGTGAGTCATGGCGAGAAGAGAAGCCTACACAAAAGGAGGAAGAATAGTGAGTTATGGCATTGGAAAAATAAGTGCAGTAGAAGGCATGACCTTAGTAGCAATGTTGATTGTTCCGAGTATTTATCTCACAGAACCTAGTTTATCTATTGGGTTTGTGGGAAACTCAGCTTGGCTGTTGAAAATTTGCAGTGGTTTGCTATTGCTAGGTATTTTATTAGCAATCTTGAAAATCTATCAAAACTATATTGATAAATTTTGTAATGGACGAATGATCACATTTTTTAGTTTTGTACAAGGGGTATTAGGTCGTAGTGGGGGAATGATATTCTTTATTTTATGGGCAGTTTTGTTTCAACTTTCTACGGTTTTGATGATTAGAGAATTTACAGACCATACATTAATGACGACTTTAAAAACGGGAAATTTAAAATTAGTTTTACTTATTTTTGCTGCTGCTGTTTTTTTTATGATGCGCTATGGGTTAGAGGTAATTTTACGCTGTGCATATCTTTTGTTAGTTGTACGGGCGATTACTTTAATTATTTTACTTTTTTTGTTATTTTCCTCTTACGATGTTACGCAATTATTGCCATGGCAAGGCTATGGCATGGGGAGTTTAGCAAAATATTCTGTTTTAGACATTGGTACAGGAGCAACCTCGATGGCGATTTTTTTCATTATTCCGCATTTGCAAAATATTGCTACAATGAAAAAAAGTATTTTATATGGAATGGCATACGTAACCTTTTTTAAGATGATTTTAATTCTCATGATGATTATGACGTTTGGAATTATTGTTTCGCCAGAGCGCGTGTTGCTCTTTTATGAATTGGTTCGGTGTGTGAATTTATCGCAATATGTGCAGCGGGTGGACTCAATTTTTATTTTGATGTGGTTGACAGCAGGTTTGATGTCAATTGTAGTAACGCAATATTTATCGGTAATGATTTATTGTGAAGCTTTTAAATTAACGGATAGTAAAGCTTTAATGGCGATTGCAATGTTATTGACTACGAGTATAGCGATGTTGCCTGATTCAACAATTACCGCATTAACAATGAGTGGAATTTTTATTTATCAATGGTCAACGGCTTTTATGGTGTTTAGCTTTATTATTTTGGGGATTGGGTATTATGTGAAATGTCGGAGGAACAGCTCATGTGTTGGACAAGGCCTAAGATAATTATTGTAGTAAGTTTATTATTTGTTACTTTTTTATGTAGCGGTTGTATGGGAGGGCAAGAGGTAGATGATTTATCATTTATTTTGACCATTGGAATTGATAAGTCAGATGAACCTGATATGAATATATTTACTTTTCGCATTTCTATGCCTAGATCTTTTACGGGAGATTCTGGGGGAGAGAATAAAGATAAAACAAAACTTGTCAGTGTAAAATCGCCTAACATTACAGAAGCAATTCGACAACTGGGGATTGCGTTGAATCGTAATCCTGAGTTAAGCCATACCTCTGCTTTATTTATTAGTGAAGAGGTTGCAAAAGAAGGCATTTACCCATATTTGACGATGTTTCTACGTGAACAAGTATATTTAAATACGATGTCAATTTTGGTTATTGAAGGTGAGGCAAAGGAGGCTTTGAAAAAAAATACGGCTCCTTTTGAGCTTTTTCAATATCGATGGATAGATAGTTTAAAAAGAGTGCAAAAATTTGCCGCTAGTTCTCTAATTAATGATGTAAATCAATTTTATATGCAGATTAAGGAACCCACACATGCAGTTGCAACCGGATATGGAACCATTGTTGATAATAGCTTACAAAAGAAATCCCCAATGCCATTACCACATCAATCCATTCCACAGTATGGAGTGGAGGATTTTCCAAGAGAAGGCGGGACAGAATTAATTGTTGTAGGCTCAGCTATTTTTCGTGATTGGAAAATGGTTGGTAAGTTAAATATGAGTGAAGCGTTTGGCGCAGTGTTATTAAATAAAGGGATACAAACTACATTAACAGTTGAAGATCCATTTGCTGAAGAAAGAAAAATAAGTTTAGGTATAGATGTAAAAAATCCTAAAGTCGATGTTGATGTAGTTGATGAGAAAATGAAAATTGATATTAATATTATAGCGAATTGTGAGTTATCAGATGTTGTAACGGATATGGATTATACGAACAAAGAAAATCGTCAGACTATTGAGAAAAAAATTAATGAGGCAATAGAAAGTGGTGTTCAGGCATATTTTAATGCAACACAGCCATTCGGTGCAGATTGTATTGAAATTAGCAATCAGTATCGAGCAAAGGTAGGAACATGGCAAGAATGGTCAAGCCATGATTGGCCGAGCTTATATAGGAATGCAGAAGTTCATATTAAGGTGAATTCTAAATTAAAGCGCTCTGGTTTATTATGGAGAGAAGTAGATGAAAGAGGAGCAGGAGATAATGTATAAGTTATTTTTGGTTCTTTGGTTAGTTATGGCCGGAAATTTGGCTCTTGGATATGCGCGTTATGTTCATGATGATGAAAACAATAAGGCTGGTGCATTTGCAGTTTTCGCTTTGGTTATATTGGCCGCTGGGGCAGTATATATGGCTTAATAAAAAAATGCTGACTTCAAATAATATTTTTATTTGAAGTCAGCATTTTTTATTTTCTATCCGATGACGGGAAGTCTAATAGAGTAAAAAATCTACCTGAATTAGGTCCACTTTTATTTTGAGGATACTTGATCTTCTACTTGTTTTAAACTTAGTCCAATACGGTTTCTTTCCGCATCAATGGAGATAATCATAACATCAATAATATCGCCGACAGAAAGCACATCGAGTGGATGTTTAAAGTACTTGTGGCTGAGCTCGGAACGATGAATTAGTCCAGCTGTCTTAATTCCAATGTCGACAAATGCACCAAAATCAGTAATGTTGTGAACGGTTCCTTTAACTATTGTACCAACAGTTAAATCGGTCAGCTTTACAATACTTTTACGGGTAAGTGGTGCAGGCAAATCTTCGCGAGGATCGCGTCCGGGTTTGGCAAGAGCGGAAATAATATCGCGAATTGTTGGAAGACCTGCATCTAAAGTTTTCGCTAATTCTTCAGGGTTGATATTTTGTAATTTTTCCTGTAAATTAGCAAGTTTATTTTTATTGGTTAAATCTTCAAGTGAAAATCCGAGTTCTGTTAATAAAGCTTTAGCTAGATCGTAGGATTCTGGATGAACTGGTGTATGGTCAAGTGGCATGTCACTGCCATTAATTCTTAAAAAGCCTGCACATTGGGTAAAGGCAGCTTGTCCGAGACGTGCGACTCTTAATAATTCTTTACGGCTTTTAAACGCTTGGTGTTCATCGCGATAAGCAACAATATTTTTAGCAACTGATGCGTTAATGCCAGAGACATGCTTTAATAATTCAATAGAAGCTGTGTTTAGCTCGACACCAACATGATTTACGGCAGATTCAACAACTGTCGCTAATGTTGTTGTAAGTTCCTTTTGATTTACATCGTGTTGATATTGGCCAACACCAATGGATTTTGGATCAATTTTTACAAGTTCAGCCAGCGGATCTTGTATACGGCGGGCAATAGAGACAGCGCCGCGAATTGTTACATCGTATTCGGGCAATTCCTCTTTGGCGAGTTTTGAAGCGGAGTAAACGGAAGCGCCAGCTTCATTAGTAATTAAGTAATGCACGGCAAGGTTGTGATCTGCAATTAGTTTTGCCGTGAATTCTTCTGTTTCATAAGAGGCTGTACCATTACCAATCGAGATAAGGGTAATCTGATGCTTTTTGATTAGGTTAAGGATTTTTTCGGCGGCTTGTTTACGTTGTTCATCGCTTGCAGTAACATAAATTACCCCGTGGTCCAGTACTGTTCCTGTTGGACCGATTACCGCGAGCTTACAACCCGTTCGATAGCCTGGATCTAAGCCAAGTACAGTATGCCCGGCGAGTGGCTGCTGTAATAAAAGTTGTTTTAAATTCAAACCAAAGACACGGATTGCTTGTTTTTCTGCGTTTTCAGTTAACTGTGTACGAATTTCACGTTCAAGTGCGGGAAATAGTAATCGTTTATATCCATCTGTGATTGCGGCAAGAATAGTGTCCGCAAAAATAGAAGAACCTCTGATGATTTGTTTGGCAATTAAATCAATATTCGTATCGTGATTTGTTGCTAATTTTACTTTCAGCAGCGATTTTTTTTCACCGCGATTAATCGCTAGAATGCGATGCGATGGCAAACGATTTACGGGTTCACTATATTCACTGTACATCAAAAAGGCTTTACTTTCCTCGTTATCTGTAACAAGTGTTGTAGAGATTTGCCCGTATTGCCATAATTGGCGGCGAAGCATTGCGCGGATTTTTGCTTGTTCGCACACTGTTTCAGCGATGATATCCATAGCGCCGCTTAATGCATCTTCAGCGGTATGAATTTCTTTTTCTTCATTGATATATTGTATAGCATAATCCAAAGGATTGCCCTCAACTATCTTCTGCAAAAGGATAAGCTCAGCGAGGGGTTCAAGCCCTTTTTCTCGAGCAATTTGTGCACGAGTGCGTTTTTTGGGTTTGTAAGGTAAATAGAGATCTTCTAACTCTTGTAATTTCGTCGTTTTCTCAATCGCTGTTTTTAATTCAGGGGTAAGTTTTTCTTGTTCCTGAATACTGGCGATGATATCTTCTTGGCGTTTGATTAGATTGCGGAGATATTGCACACGCTCTTCAATAGAGCGAACTTTTTCTTCGTCTAATTCACCAGTAACCTCTTTGCGATATCTAGAAATAAAAGGAACGGTATTTCCCTCGTCAAGTAATTTTATTGTCGCATTTACTTGAACTGGTTTAACATTTAGTTCACGGGCAATAAAATTAGGGATTTCTGCTAAAATCATATAGTCACCAACTTTTCTTTTAATAGGAGTATTATAGCATAATTTAAAAATAAAATGAGGACTGAATCATTGATAAGAAAAATCTTCTTTATAAAAAATGCACAATGTTTTGTGTATGATTTTACTTGATGTGTACAAAATAATGATGCAGGAAAGGAGGGGTAAAATGTTAACAGAAAAAGAGTTGCTTTTAATGGAAGATTTTTTAAATGCGGCACAAAGTTCATCTGATAGTATGAACAACTTGGCTAACTCATTGCAGGATGCGCAAACAAAACAATTATTTCAACAAATTTCACAGAAAAATAGTCAAAATGCACAGATGATTAGCAAGCATTTGAATGCAGGACAAAATATTCAATAATGTGGAGGTGTAAGAATGCCAAGCAAAATGAATGGTGAGGCAGATCAGTTTTCTGAACAAAATGTATTGCAGATAGCATTAAATGAAACAAAATTAATGGCAAATGGGATAAATACATGTATTTTAGAAGCAAGTGACGATCAACTCCGTCGCGATTACATGACTGTGCTAGGTGATGTATATTGCCAGCAAAAGCAAATCTACGATATTATGGAGCAAAAAGGTTATTATCAAACACAACAGGCAAAACCAGAAGCTGTTAATCAAGCAAAATCAAAATTTATGTCGCAAAGCAACTAATTCACAAAAACCCTTACATTAAAAATGTAAGGGTTTTTGTGAATTAGACAAATGTACATATTGACAAAAAATGAATTTTTCAGTTATGATATAAGCAGATAAAAATAAACGATAATTTTTGTTATTAAGGAAAATGTATTAGATGATATTGAACTTGATAAATGCAGTCAAGAGATAGAGAGGAGGAGAATAGAATGGATGAACAAAGTGTTACGAATTTACTAAGAGAAAAAGGTTTTAAAGTGACACCACAAAGGCTGGCAATTTATGATGTGTTGGCAAAGACAAAAGAACATCCAAGTGCCGAAATGATTTTTAATCAATTGCAGGAGTATTATCCAACGATGAGTTTGGCAACTGTTTATAAAACGATTGAAATACTAAAAGAAATCGGTTTAGTTCAGGTATTAAATGTTGGCGAAGACAGCTTCCGTTATGATGCAACCGTTGAAAATCATCCGCATATTCGTTGTATGGTATGTAAACGTGTAGATGATGTGGAAGAAGTGGATTCTAGTGATTTTATTGAAAAAATTAAAGAAAAAACTGCTTATCAATTAACGGGACAACAATTTTACTTTTATGGAATTTGTCCCAAATGTATGGTGAAGCATTAAGTTATAATGATTAAGCACAAAATATGCGCAGAAAAGTATTTTTCTGCGCATATTTTGTCTGTTCAATTAAAAATAAAATCCTCCATTGGAGGAGGGAAGTGCCACAGCGTGATGGCGCTAATCCGAATTACTCTTCATCGTTTTGTGCTGAATTCATTTTGCTGTTGATACAACCAAGTAATTCAATAATTTTTTGATTTTGAGCGATAATCACTTCTTGGTTTTTTAATGCGCATGCAGCTTTTACATTTAACTCTTCTCTCGTATCACTCAATTCATGAGCTAAAGATTTTGCCATTTTTTCAACGTTAGGCATAAAGAACCTCCCTATATCAAAGTTTTGATTATTTGATTTGTGCTTGGTAGAAGTCTTTTTTTCTTGCTCATTTATGGGGCGAAGTTTTTTGGACATGACAACACATCCTCTATTTGTATTTAATTCATTTTATGCAAGAGTTAGAAAAATAGTTACGATATCCTATGTGCTTGTATTGTTTTTACGAAAAGGATAAAATAGATTTAAGTTTTGTTTATCTAAAGAGAGTATTGCTAGTCTGGGTTGAAATGTATTTGAGAAGGGATTTTAAATAGATGAGTGTTTTTAAAGCATGTGATATTCGTGGAATTGCAGAGAAGGATTTAACAGATGACGTTGCAACGCAGATTGCAAAAGCAGTTGGTGTAAAACTGAGTGGAAAGCGTATTGTGGTAGGGAATGATGTAAGGCTGTCATCACCTCGTCTTAAAGAGATCGCAGTCAGGGAGCTGGCTGCATCAGGGTGCGAAGTTGTTGATATTGGTACGGTAGCAACGCCAATGTTTTACTATGCAGCAAAACATTGCAATGCTACTGGTGGGGTAATGATTACGGCATCACATAATCCTGCACCTTATAATGGATTTAAGTTACTGCTAGGTGATCGGCCGATTCGTGAAGCGGATATCTTAGCGATTAAAGATTTGTATGAGAAAAAAAGTGAGATTAGAAAAAATGGTAGTATTGAAAAATTTGATATTATCGATACGTATATTGCAGACATGGCAAAAAAAGCCGCGTCAGGCAGGTTGAAAATTGTTCTTGATGCAGGCAATGGCGCAGTTTCGGATTTTGCACCGAAGTTTTATCGTGCTTGTGGCTATGAAGTCGTTGAATTATTTTGTACGCCGGATGGTAATTTCCCTAATCGACCGCCAGATCCTGCATTGCCGGAAAACTTAACATTATTATGTGAAAAGGTAAAGGAATGTAAAGCTGATCTTGGAATTGCCTTTGACGGCGATGGAGACAGGGCGGGATTTGTCGATGAGACTGGACGAGCTGTAGATAATGATGACATTCTAGTATTATTGGCGCGTAACTTTCTTGAGAAAGAAAAGGGAACAGTTGTATATGATGCAAAATGTTCTATGGTAGTACCAGAGCAGATTGCGCTTGCAGGTGGAACTCCTTTGATGGCGAGAGCAGGGCATACGTTTATCAAAGAAAAGTTTTTACAAGAAAAGGCGGTATTTGCCGGTGAACTTAGCGGACATTTTTTCTTTTGTGAACTAGGGTATGATGATGGAATGTTTGCTGGTACAAAGGTTTGTGAATATGTCATGCATCATGGTAAGCTATCTGAATTAATCGACGCGATACCAAACTATATGTTAACGACGGAAATCAGAATAGAGTACTTACCGGATAATAAGGAAAAAGTTTTAGCTGAAATTGCAGCAAGGCTAAAAGGATATCAGGTGAATTTAATTGATGGCGTACGCGTAGAATTTTCCGATGGATGGGGCATGATTCGCTCTTCTGTGACTCAGCCATTATTCACGCTTCGTTTTGAAGCGCATACACAACCTCGATTGCTTGAGATTGAAGAAGTTTTATTAAAAGCCTTACCATTAAATTTGCGTGAAGAGGTACGTGAAAAATTGCTAGATGTAAATGAGGGAAAATAATTTATGCGGGTTTCAGTATTAGCAAGCGGCAGTTCGGGAAATGCTACTTTTATTCAGATGGGAGAAACGAAATTACTCGTTGATGCAGGGATTAGTGCTAGACGAATTAAAAACTCTTTAGCTGAAATTGGCGTAGCAATTGAAGAACTGCAAGGCATTTTAATTACACATGAGCATCGCGATCATATTAATGGATTGGTTACGTTGACGAAAAAATATCAATTACCAATTTATTCGCGAGCGAATACGTTTCGCCAGATGTATTGTCGGGATTTATTGGCAGACCGTTGTTGTAATGCAATTGTCGATTGTCTGGCGATTGGTGATATTCGGATTGAATCATTTAGCATCTCCCATGATGCGGCTGATCCAGTCGGATATTCTTTGTATCGCCAAGGATTAAAGTGTACAGTAGCAACGGACTTAGGTTTCGTTACAACTGGGGTACAAAAAGCTTTAGATGATTCTGATGTGGTTGTGCTAGAGGCGAATCATGATGTAGATTTATTGCAGCAAAATCCAGCGTATCCACAAACACTTAAACAGCGAATTTTAAGTAACCGCGGTCATTTGTCCAATCAAGATGCGGCGTGGGCATTGGTAAAGATGCGCAAGAAAAAGCATTGCAAAGTGTTATTGGCGCACTTGAGTGATGAAAATAATAAACCAGATTTAGCATATGATACAATCTGCAAGATAGTAAGTAAACAAGGCTGCGATTTAATTGGAAGTATGGATATTAAAGTAACAAAACCGGATGAAACGGTGAGCTTAGATGATAAGTATAATCTGCGAAGTGAAGGAGTTGGATAGGAATGAATCAATGGAAAAAATTTAGACCTTATATACTTACTTTAGTGATTGGAATTATGTTTGGTGCAACATTATTAGCGGGATGTTCTAATAAATTTTTTGCAAGTGAAGCACCAAAAGAGAAAGCAGAAGCGAGCAACCTGGCTGCTCCGACACCTGCTGATTTATCTGATGCAAGAAATACACCAATCGTACGGGCGGCACATAGTGTAGCTCCAGCAGTTGTTGGTATTACGAATAAAGCAGTAGCAAGAGATTGGTTCAATCGCAAAGTTATCGTTGACCAAGGGACTGGATCAGGGGTTATTTTTGATGCGAATGGTTATATCGTAACGAACAATCATGTGGTAGAAAATGCACAAGAGATTGTTGTTTCTTTATCCGATGGCAGAACGTTGAATGGTAAGGTTGTAGGTACGGATCCAGCAACGGATTTAGCGGTAGTCAAAGTAGAGGAAACGGGACTACCAACCGCTACTTTTGGAGATTCTGATGGAATTATGGTAGGCGAACCGGCGATTGCAATCGGAAATCCATTGGGGTTAGAGTTTCAAGGAAGTGTAACGACTGGAGTAATCAGTGCGCTTAACCGCTCAATTGAAATTGGCGAACGTCGGTTTAAATTAATTCAGACAGATGCGGCGATTAATCCTGGAAACTCAGGTGGCGCTTTAGTCAATGCAGATGGTCAGGTAATTGGAATTAACAGTGCAAAAATTGCTGTAAGTGGAGTAGAAGGAATTGGACTTGCAATACCAATCAATACGGCAAGACCAATTATCCAAGCATTGATTGATCAGGGTAAAGTAGTGAGACCATATCTTGGGGTAGGGGTGTTTGATAAAGCGACAGCGGCACAGAATGGATATCAATTAAATATTAATGCTGGTGTTTATGTCATGAACGTAACTTTAGGCTCACCGGCAGATAAACTTGGAATTAAAAAAGGCGATATTATATTAAAAATTAATGATACTGAAACAAATAGTGTTGTTGATTTAAGAACGGCAATTGCTGAATGTGCAGTTGGGGATACAATAAAAGTAACCTTTGTCCGCAAGGGAAATCAGCATACGGAATCCGTTCAATTAGAAGAAATGCCAACGGAATAACAAAGATGAGAATAACAATCGTAGCCGCTGGCAAGATTAAAGAAAAATATTTGACGGCTGGAATTAGTGAGTTTACAAAACGCATTACGCCTTATGCAAAGTTAAACATTGTAGAAATTGATGAAGAAAAAATGCCGGAAAATCCGTCAGAAGCAGAAAAACAAAAGACGCTTACCAAAGAAGGTGAACGTCTACTAAAGCAAGTTCCAGAAGGAAGTTATCTCGTTGTACTTGATGTGTTTGGAAAAAATATTTCCTCAGAAGAATTAGCAGGAAATATTCAGCAGTTAGGGGTGCAAGGAACGAGTCATATTACCTTTTTAATTGGTGGAGCCTTTGGCTTATCTAAAGAAGTCCGCCAAGCTGCAAAAGAAAAATTAAGCTTTTCAAAAATGACATTTACGCATCAAATGGTAAGATTACTACTCGTCGAACAAGTTTATCGCGCATTTAAAATTATGCGTGGTGAGAAATATCACTGGTAGTGGTGCAGAATGTCCTCCAGACTGTAATTTTAGGAATTGAGTTCGTTGATATAGTCTGATATCTAGTAAGAGTATTAAAAGCCAGCGATGTTTATTTCATAATGCGAATTAGAAGTTATCGCTGTTTATGCTTTTAAAAGATTGTACTTAGAGAAACAAAGCGATCTATTTTTCAACGGGGATTCATAAAGTAGCCTGGAATATCAAACTGGGGGTAATATAATGTTCAAAGAGATGCGAAGAAAAGAAAAATTGATGAGTGAAGACACAATGGGGAATATCCTTCGTAAAGCAGGGTTTGGAACTCTGGCCTGTATAGGAGCGGATGGCTATCCTTACTCAGTCCCACTTAATTATGTTTATGAAAATGATAAAATTTATTTTCATTCGGCTAAATCAGGGCAGAAGATTGATCATATAAAATTTCAAAATAATGTATGTTTTTCAGTTGTTAGCTACTACAAGATTTTGCCTGAAAAGTTTGATACTGAATATGATAGCGTGATTGTTTTTGGCAAAGCGCATTGTGTAGGCGATGCTTCGGAGAAGAGTCAAGCGCTTAAGCTGTTGATTAAAAAATATTCCGAGAACTATTTGGCAGAGGGGACGGATTACATCCAGAGATCGTCCAATGCGACGGCTGTATACCGAATTGATATAGAGCACAAGACGGGAAAACTTGGTAGGTAGTGCAATATTCACGCATTTGACGTATAATTTGAAGTATTAGATTAAGCAGATAGGCGGTATGTTATGAAAATTTCTAAGCAAGATGCGTTGATATGGTTTGATTTTTTTGCGCAATTACCAGAGGAGGAAGAGATTAATGTAAAACATGAAGAAATTATTTACGCTACTTTTGCGCAAATTGAAGAAGCGGTTGATGATAGAAATAATAAGCTGATGGCTCAAATTAAAGGGTTAAAAACGTTAGAAAATAGAACTCTTTTTGTGGGGAATGAAAGCAAATTCCCGCAAGGCTGTCGCTCTTGTCTATTAGGTACTGGGTTAAGTGCGATTAGGAAAACGAACAAGTGTAACTTGGAGTGTAAATTCTGTTATAATTATGGGGAACTAGACGATATTCATCCAGTTGGCGAAGGTATGTGGGAAATTGGTGGAACAAAATTCTACGAAAAGGATATTGATTTACTTCTTTCTATTCACCAAAAACCTACGGGGATTTCCTATGTTTATTTAGAACCCTTTATGGAAATTGAAAAATATTACTCGGTGATAAAGAAATTTGCTGCGGCAAACATTCATCAGCATTTATACACAAATGGAACTTTGGCCACAGAAGCGACTTTGAAAGCGTTAGGGGAAGCTGGCCTTGATGAGATACGTTTCAACTTAGGTGCATCTAATTGCGCGGATAAAGTTATTGAAAATATTGGAATTGCTAAAAAATACATTAAAAATGTAGGGATTGAAACGCCAATGACGCCTGAGTTTTTCGAAGCATTTTTCAAGAAAAAACAAGCCATTTTTGCAACGAAACTTGATTTTATCAACTGTGCGGAATTGCATTTGAATGAGAATAATATCAACAATTATTATGGGGAAAATATGTACATTTCAAGACATGGCTATATATCGCCAATTTGGAGTAGAGAGCTAACTCTGAAATTCATGAAAATAGCAGCTGATGAAAACTGGGATTTGGCAGTTCATGATTGTTCGAACAATACAAAGTTTGCCAGAAGTCTAAACTTGAGCAGTAAATCGGATATGTGGTTTGGTGCTAGTAACTATGCTAGTGAATTTTCTATGATTCCCTACGAAATATTTATCCCGATTTTAAATGATGATAATTTTAAATTTTTAAAAGAAGAAGAACTGCCTGAAGATTACAAACCCGAACTTATAGAATTTTAGAATATGGGATTGTTTACTTATTAAAATTTAATCAGTAATAGAAAATGAATGTATGTAAATATTTTCACATGCATTTATTTTGAGTATTGGCATTTTTAATTTGGAAATATTTTAGTTGAAATTTATGTTTTATTATTTAAAACTCTCGGAGATGATATTAATAAATCCACGAGAGGAGATTTTATAATGCCTAAATTTTCAAAAGAAAAATTAAAAGTGTTTGAAAGCAAGCTTCTTTCAGAAAAAGAACAACTTTTACAGACGGTATCGGCAATAGAGGAAGCCGGGCTAAAAGATACAATGGCAGATACATCGACAGAACTTTCTATGTATGATAATCATCCTGCAGATATAAGCGATCAGGTTTTTGAACGCAGTAAAGATGTAGCGCTAATAGATAATGCAAATGTTGCATTAAAAAGAATAGAAATGGCGTTAGATAAAATACAAGAAGGAACTTATGGAGAGTGTAATCATTGTGGAAAATCTATTGCGGTAGAACGGCTCGAAGTTTTGCCGTCTGCTACTTTATGCATATCATGTCAGGAAGAAGCTGATGAAAGAGAGTTAACCTTACGTCCTTTGGAAGAAGAGGTTTTAGTTCCGCCTTTCTATCAAAACTATTTAGTGTATGACCGATCATATGATGATGGCGTTGAACCAATAGATATTTTACAATCGGTAATGAAATATGGAAGTTCAGATTCACCTGCTGATACCCCAAATATAGATGACGATGATCGATACCCAAGTAGTAATGATGAACAATTACACATTATTAGGGACTCTGATCCTATAATTGATGATGATTAAAACGAAAAATGACAATAATCTTAAAATAGATTGTTGTCATTTTTCTTATTTTTTTGGGTATAAATGAATGATTAAAAAGGTAATCGATTCAATCATTTCTATTTCTAGAATAAGATAGATGATAAATATATGGGACTTAAGGTCGTTTCTTTTTTATTGGCTGTTAAAGTATAATTAATGCAGGGATATCAATTAGATAATGAGTGGGTGTCCTTTATATTGAAGATAAGCTACGAAAAATAGTACATCTTTATTGGATTTTACTGGATTAAGGGAGAAGTTGTATTATGACTAAAATGGTGGCAGTAAAAGATTTAGTCCCAGGCGATATTCTTGCAGATGAAGTTTTGTCTATCTCTGGAAAAGTGCTTCTTGGAAAAGAAGTTGCATTGACTAATCGACACATTTCTTTGTTGAATACTTGGGATATTCAAAGTGTATTTATTGACTCTGATGAAGAAGAGATGGAAGAGGCTGAAAATAAAGATTTTGTAAGTAATCAATTTATAGTAAAAGAAGATCAGCCATCTTCTAATGAATATATAAGATTTAATCAAGACTATGATTCGATAGTAACCAATATTGTACAATCTTTTGATATTATAAAACAGCATAGAATTATACCGGTTTCTCAAATGAAGGGTAATGCAGGAAAAATATATTCCTCTATTGAGAGCAATTTTGAAATATTGAATCATTTGCTTGTTAGTGATAACAATTTAGCGGATTGCATTTCTAGGCATTCTGTGATGGTCGCTTATTTTTCTGGTATAATCGCTAGGCAGATGAATTGGAGTCAGCAAGATATAGAAGGTGTAACCGTTGCAGCGTTATTGCATGATATAGGAAGTTTGGTTGTAGATAGAAAACCAATTTCCCATAAAAGTGCATATCTTTCAGAGACTGCAGGTTTGCTTAAATTGGCGAATGGGTTGTCTGCGGAAATCATATTGGGAATTGTACAACATCGGGAATATATGAATGGAACCGGTTTTCCAAGAGGAACTAAGGGGCTTCAGATTCATCCATATGCTAGGATTCTTTCAATTGCTGATAACTTTCATAATTATACATATAATGAGAAGGGAATAAATCCATTTCCAATACTAGAGTTATTTAAACGTGAAATGTATGGAAAATTCGATACGGATATATGTCAGACTTTTATTTCACGTGTTAAAGATACACTGATATTAAATAAAGTTATCCTATCCAATAATCAAGAAGCAGAAGTTATTTTTTTTAATAAGAATAATTATGAAGAGCCAATCGTAAAGTGCTTAGATAATCAAATTATTGATTTATCAAAAAGAAAAGATTTAAGAATTTCTCGAATTGTTACTTTCAATTAGCGTGGATTAGCAATAATTGATGAAGAACTTTTAGTTGGCAATGAAAATTGGTTAAACTTATTACTCCCTAGGGTAATTAGTTATAATGCGATGGAAAGCATAATTAGTATTAAATTTAAGTTAGATTATACTATTTTTAAATACAGTTAGAGTATTAATCATTTTTCTTTTAATCTTCAGTGTATTTTATATGATGAAAAAGTTTCAGCGTATTTCGAATATGGCGATGTATTTATTACTTCTTATCTTTAGACAATAAATTGATTTCTGGCAAATAAATTATTGAAGAAGGTAAAGAAATTCTTGAATTAAAATGAATTTTAGAGATAAAATAGGGATAGAGTTTTTTATAAATATACAATAAACCATTTATTAAAAGTCGTCGACCGACAGTAGTGTAAAAAATACTAGACATCGACGACTTTTTTAGGTCAATTTTAAATGGATGACGAGTAAAAGATAAAAAAATTTATGCTTTTTTATATTTATGCACTAGAAAATGTATGGTTTTACATGTTTTTTATTATATAATAGGATTATTAGCTTACCTATAAGGAATTGAAACGCGATATAACCAGCATCAGTTTTTAATTTAATTTTAGTTATTAGATTACCTATAAGGGGTAGAAATATTGGTTTCATGTAGATGAATAAACCTTTGATTTTATTGGGGTTACAGGTGCTTTTGAAATTGGAAAAATCACTATTGGGGACAAATTGGGGACGAAATTATTTATATACGTAAATGACCATCTACTAGGTGAAATACCTGGCGGATGGTCATTTTTTATTTGATGCTTTGAAACGTATTGAATTCATCAACAGCTTTTTGGCTCATTGTTCCTGTGACATGTAAGTATATGTTGGTTGTGTTCTCTGATGCGTGTCCCAGGCGCTCTTGAATAGTTTTTAGTTGTACTCCACGCTCAAGCAGGTACGTTGCTGATGTGTGCCGAAGTCCGTGTAGTTTGATGTGCCTGAATCTATTTTGTTTCAAAAAATTTGTCCACCAGCTTGTCAGTGTGTTTGGGTGGTACGGTAGCCCAAATCCAGTATGGAATAGATACTGTTTGTCCCCACCTTGCCATTTCGTCCCCACTAGTAATTTGTTCTTTTTCCATTCACGGACATATACTGCAAGCTCTTTCATATACCAGTTGGGCATTGTGACTTTGCGGATGGATGAGTCTGTTTTTGGGGCTTTCAAGAGAGGTTGTCCGGCAATTTTCATTGGAATATTTTCGTCTATGGAAATTGTATTGTCCCCAAAGTCAAGGTCTGAAAGTTCTAGTGCTACTACTTCTCCGCGGCGAAAGCCACCAAAGAACGTCCCCAATATCATCAGTCGCCAAAGGTCAGGCTGTTGTGAAAGTGCTGATATGATTTGCTCAAGTTCAGTTTCCTCATATACCTTGATAGGTGATTTGCTGTGCTCTGGCCACTCAACGCCATCACAGGGGTTCGATGGTATCAGATGCCATTCTGTGGCTTTCACAAGGATTCGGTGTAGTAGCCTGTAGATAGTTCGTTGTGTGCCTGATGCAAGGGGGAGTGGTTTGCCGTCTTTCCGCGCAGTAGGTGATGATAGGTAGTCCACGAAATCAACGATATGCATTGTGGCGATATCTTCAAGTTTTTTATGTTCAAAATGAGGGTAGATGTGGAGTCGCAAGTTCTGATCAGATGTAACCTGTGTAGACTGTTCTGTTTTTTTCTGCGCATATTTTGGGTTGAAATGCTGCTCAACAAATTCACGAAAGGTCATTTTTTCAGGCTTGATATAGGAGCCTGCCTGAATCTCATCGCGGAATTTGTGCCATTCTGCTTCTAGGTAGTCACGAAGTTTTTTGGTTGTTTTGAGTAGTGCCGGGTCTTCGACTTTAATAGTGCGTGTTTTTTTCTGGCGACGGCCATCCAAGCCTATACCAGCTTCGACAATCAGGCGAAAAGAGTTTTTACCGCGTTTTTCAATACTTGGCATTTTATTTGAATCCTCCTTTGATTTTTGGAGGTCAATCAAGTATAATTAAATTGAGATGTGGGCCTTGATTGACCTACTAACCGCTTGGCATGTAGGAATGCTAGGCGGTCTTTTTTTATTGCCTTAATAATAAAATGTGTGTTATACTCTCAAAAGGTGCTACGATAACGATAGGCGGTTAGTTCCCATTTCGGTATCCCGTTACATACGGAGGAATGGGGGTGATGCCATGAATGATGTAAATTTAACGTTGTTACTTTTCATCGTCTTGGTTTTTGCCATAAAAAAAGATTAACCGCCCTGCGTCCAAACATAGCGGTTAATCTTTAATCGTCTTTTTGGGAGCTAACCGTTTATCGGTAGCACTTTTTATATGTTTATCATAACATAAATATTTTATACTATCAACCGCATATTATTTTGTTTTGCCGTCCTTAAGGGACGGTTTTTTTATTATTGAAGGTCAAAAGGTAATCCATGAAAGTTATGTTCTTTTAACCACTTCATAGAGTTTTCTTTTTGCTCTGGAGTGGCACTTTTTATACCTAAAACTGCTTTATGAACTCCACACCAAAATACTAAATCTTCTTTCGGCATTTTAATTTTATACTTATTTGAATATGCAATAATTTTGTCTCGATCTAGAGAAAGAATCGCATTATCTCTTTCTTCTATAAACTTTTTCATTTTTAGTTGTATTTCTTTTTCCATAAAAAAATTGCTCCTTTACAAAACATGTGTTCTTACAAATAGACAAAAATTTTTAATAAACTGGTTTTTCAAACAGTTTAAGACGTAGATTTATAATTTCTGGTGTGACCATAAAGTATTCTGCTAGCTCGATTGGTGTATCTATACAATCGTGAAATGCATCTAATAAATTATTATCGGATATAAGATAGTTGGCTGCCCATCTGAGTGCTTTATATTCGGCTTTAGAAATAGAGAGGCGGGCTGAATAATGGTAAAACTGATGGGGGAGACAATTACCTACGCTTGTAAAATGGTGTCCTAATTCTTCGGCCATAATAGAACGTTTTTCTGCGATAGATTCTATTGATGTGCTAAGTCCGATAAGTGGAGGACGTCCTTCTTGGCAAATATATATTCCCATTAATGGTGGTTTTAAATAAAATTCTTCAACGATAATTCCTTCGTTATAAGCTAATTGCAGCATTTTTTCCACTATAGAGCCACCTCAATTATATTTAATGCCGTGTTTTTCAAATATAAACTTCTTAAAATCTTCAATTGATTTGCGGGCTTCTTCTGGAAGTTCATCCATTAGATTATCACTGCGATGGGCAGCTATAGTCTCATTTGATGAAATAGCATCTACAACTTTTTCAACTTCCTTCTGTTTGTCAGTAGGGAGTTTTTTTATTTTATCGGTCAATGATTCGGTTGTTGATAGATCAGATATATCTGATATGTTATCGTCTATTAAAAAATTTAAAGGAATGTTTAATTTGTCTGCATATTCTTGGGCTATTGTAATTTTTGGTGTTCTTTGATTCGTTTCGTATCTACTGATAACTTGTTTTGATGTTCCAAGTAAATTAGCAAACTCTTCTTGAGATAATTTTTTTTCTAAGCGTATATTTTTTAATTTATCTCCAAATGTGATTCCCATAATATTATCCTCTCTGTAATTAATGTTTATATTTTACATTAAATCATATCTTGTCACCAAAATCAAGACAAAAATAAAATTATAAAAAAAATATCACCAAACGATTGACAGACGATAAAAGACATGTTATTGTTTAGTTAGTCACCAAATGGACTACAAAAAGGGGGCGTAGTAATGAGTAGTATTGCAAATTGTAAAATTAAAGAATTGAGGGGATTAATCTATAGTAATTTCAATTCAGAATCTGAATTTGCTCGTGTACTTGGTTGGTCTAGACAACGTTTAAATAAAATTACCAATGGCATAAAAGAGCCAAATGTGACTGAGTTAAATGCTTTAGCAATACCATTAAATAAATCAGTGGGGGAGATGGCAAAATTTTTTTTAGAATCAAAGTCACCAAATGGATGACTAAGATAAAGAAATGAGGTGGAAGGCAGTATGTACAAAAATTGGGCAGTAACATTTTATAGCGAAGAAACTAAGAAAGTTAGAGTAGATGTATTTACTTGTGTAACTGAGGGTGAAGCAAGACGGTTTTTTGGTGAGTGCTATAGACATGAAACTTACAAAATTTTAAACGTTGTTGAAATTCCTAAATAAGAAAGCGAGGTGAGAGAGGGATGGATGTGAACAGCTATGTATTACTTGAAAAAAATTTATTTTCTGAAATTGGAAAAGAAAAGGTAGAAAAAGTAGTCGATGATTTAATCAAAATTATTGTTGCAAATAACTTTGATTCTACACCGACTACATTAGAGGAAATCTTAAATTATACAAAACAGACTATTCTTCTTCGTAAGATTTAAATTTTTCAATGGGAACATGAATCTCATCTATAGAAATTTCAAAAAGATCGGTTCCACGTTCTTGATGCGATTTTCTAAGTTCTTTATTAAGTTCCCAAGTGGACCCCAAAGCGTGTTTTAGATAGGCATTAAATCTTTTATCTAATTCACAATCGCAGTAAGGGCATTCGATAATCTGTTTTTCACTAAAACCAGTCCAAAATACATCGAAAGTATTGTCACAGTTTTTACAAGTTATTCTTGCTTTCGTTGCCATATATTAATCACCTCCTCTCGAATACAACATTCGTCATAGAGGTGGAAAATCCTACAAGAAATGAGGTGATACAAATGAAAGGAGCAGATGAATTTTTTGAAGCTCTAGTTAGGGCAGCAGCAGACGAAGCAGAAAAACGTGTTCTGGCACGACTTGAAAAAGTACAAGCAACTGACAGGACACTCAGCGAAAAAGAAGCTGCATTGTACCTGGGAATATCGATTGAAACGGTTCGCAATATGCGCCGTAGAAATGAAATTCAATATACACCGGTAGGGAAAAAGGATTCAAAAAGACCACGAATCATATACCAAAAGTCGGCATTAGACGCGTGGCTTAGAAAAGATAGAGCGATATGAAAGCGAGGTAAAAAAATGATTAATTCTGAAGCTGTGATTAACGCATTTGCAAAAATTAGAAAATCATCTGATACATTTCCGAAAATTACAGAAACGTGTGATGCGGATTCACGTACCAATAGTAAAATCGGAAAATTAAATATTTTCTTGGTTGCAGAATGGTATGAAGAAGTTTTTGGGAAGGAGGAATCAAATGTTTAGAAAACTGTTAACGCCACGTGGCGAGGACGTATTTTATGCAGTAATTTGTTCAGTAGCAATTGCCGCGATTGTATTATTTGTTTAGTGAGAGGAGGTGAGAATATGGCAACAATTCCAAAGATGACGTTATCACGTTTTATTAAAGAGCAACGTGAAATTCAAAATATTACTTACAAGGATTTATCGGATGCATCAGGGGTAAACATGCATACGATAAGGGGTTACGGCAATGGGACTGCAGATATTATGCTAAGTAAACTTGCAAGAATGGTAAAAGCGACAGGGCATAGATTATGTATATGCAAAGAAAAAGACCGCACTGGCGGCAACCAGCACGGTCTAACAATTAAATAAAAATTTTACGAGTTGAGTGTAACACATTGAGAGGAGTTTTGCAAATGAAAAATTGCGAACGATTATACAATTTATTTTGTGAGTTTCCGAAAATCTCTAATCCGGAAGCAATGGAAAAATTAAAATGGACTTCACGCCAAGTTATAAAATATAAATATTTACTTAAAAAACGCGGATTTATTGGTGTAGATGGTGATGAAATAGTCATTTTACGGGAGTATTCCGGTACTGACTTAGAATCAATTAATTTTAAGCAAGAAGCGTACAAGCAATTATATGACATATGTATTGAGCGTGCTGAAAGTAAGGATATTTCAACCCCGCAATTAATTCAATTAATCCAGGAAATCAGATTGGTATTAAATCAAATTGTATAAGGAGTGTTGTTAGGTATGGAATTAACCAATGAAAATTATTATTCGCCTCAGGCTAATTTAGAGTATATGTCAGTATCGCAATATAAAAGTTTTTTAGATTGTGAAGCTGTAACGATGGCAGAATTACGTGGAGAATATACCCGGGGAGACAGTACTGCATTAATTGCTGGTAATTACGTTCATGCATGGAATGAGGGAACGCTTGATACATACAAGGAACAAAATGCAACACATATTTATCAGAAAAATGGTAAGCCACGTGCAGATTTTGTTAAAGCAGATAATATGATTGCAACTTTAGAAGCAGATTCACTTTGTATGGATTTTTTACAAGGTGAGAAAGAAGTATTGCTTATCGAAGAATTCGCAGGTGTGCTATGGAAAGGGAAAATTGATGTACTTAACTATGATTATGGGCGTTTTGTAGATTTAAAAACAACCAGAAGTATTACTGAATTGCAATGGTCAGAAAAATTGGGTCAGAAAGTATCTTTTATTGAAATGTATAACTATATGACGCAAGTAGCCGTTTATGCGGAATTAGAACGTCGTAAAAATGATAGCGAACACTGGTTAACGCCTTATGTGGTAGCAGTAAGCAAAGAAGATACACCAGACCACGCAATCATATCCTTGGCAGATGAAAGACGCATTCAATTAGAACTTACAAGGATTGAGGAAAATATGCCACACATTATCGCAGTTAAGACAGGTAAAAAAGAACCTCATAGATGTGAGAAATGTGAGTATTGTCGCCAGACTAAGAAAGTTAGTAAGCCAATATTTTATACCGATTTGGGAGGATGGATGTATGGACAATCAGCAAAGTAAAGAAAATTTTCACCAGTTATTGTTTAGCGTAAACAGTCCAACTCGTAAATATGAATTAGAAAATTTATATGATTTTCTTGAAAGAACAGATTTTTTCAAAGCTCCGGCAAGCTCAAATTATCATGGGAACTATGAAGGTGGCTTGGTGGAACACAGTTTAAACGTTTATCGAAACTTAAAAATGTTACACAGGTTATATGAAAGTGAAATCCCTTACATTTCTAAAGATTCGATGATTGTTGCTGCATTACTGCATGACGTGTGTAAAATCAATTTTTATAAATCTGGTACGAAAAATATCAAAAATGAAGAAACTGGGCAATGGGAAAAACAATCGTGTTATTTCATTGAAGATCAAGTTCCACTAGGACATGGCGAAAAATCCGTTATTATTTTGCAACAATACATCACACTGACTAGTGATGAAATTTACGCAATTCGTTGGCATATGGGTGGTTTCGATGATACAGCTAAATCGTGGGCAGGTGGACTGGCATTATCGAGTGCAATGGGAAAGTGCCCATTGCTGGCATTATTACATATGGCTGATTTAGCGACAAATTACATTAGTAAGGTGTGAGTAAATATGAACATTTTTGAAAAATTACAGACCATGCGCGTGGCGCTGCAAGCACAGAATCTTAAAAAGAGCGGTAAAAACACGTATTCAAAATACGATTATTACAACTTATCTGATTTTTTACCGCAAGTGAATCAATTAATGGTTGATAACAAGGTGACTTCGGTAATTACCTTCGATAAAGAATTTGCCAAGCTAACTTTAATTGATTGTGAAAAACCAGATGCACGTATTGAGTTTACCTCGCCAATGGCATCGGCGCAACTCAAAGGAGTTCACGAAATACAAAACCTTGGAGCAGTTGAAACATATCAGCGCAGATATTTATATATGGTAGCGTTTGAAATCGTTGAAGCTGATGTATTGGATGCAGTGCAGGGAAAAGAACCAGTACAACAACAATCTGCCAATACAAATCCAAACTGGTGTAGTCCAGTAGGCAGTAATTTATTCGTAGTTGATTGTAAGAATCCACCTAAAGCCGAATTAGAACGACTTTGGAAATTCGTTGGTTGGGATGTTATGCAATTAGATGGATATATCCAAAGTTGGGCAGCGAATAAAAACATTCAGCAAATGAACGACACTACATATACCGCATTACTTAAAGAACAAATGTCTTACTTAAAAAATGAGAGAGGAATGAGTATTGACGATTCAATACCATTTTAAGGAGGAAAAATTATGTCATTAAAAGGTCATGTTTACGGAAGATTAACTAAGGATCCAGAAATCAAACAATCTCAAAACGGTACAAATTATACGCAATTTTCTATTGCTGTAGATAATGGTAAAAATGCAGATGGCAGTGATAAAACAGTTTTTATTAGTATCAAAGCATTCAACAAGCAAGGTGAATTAATTGCGCAATCGTGTAGAAAAGGTCACAGAATTGTTGTTGAGTTAAATAATATTGAGGCTAGTGCGTGGATCAATCAACAATCAGGGCAAGCACAGGCAAGTTTGAATGCCACTCTTGCAACCTTTGATTTTGTAGAAACTAAAGCCGAAACAGGGCAACAACAGCAACAACCACCTGCCCAATACGGACAAGCCCAAGGGTATGGTCAGCCACCACAGCAACAACAATATCCTCCGCAACAACCACAGTATGGACAAGCACCACCACAACAACAGCAGTACAGTCAGCAACCACCTGCCCAACCTCCACAATATGGTCAAGCTCCACCAGCTCAACCACAACAAAATTATAATCAGACTCCATGGTAAAAAAATTATAGGGACGAGCAATCGTCCCTATCTTAAACAGTTGGTGATGAAATGATACAGCTTAGAGATTATCAAGAGCGTGTACTTGATGATATTACATATGAGTTTAATCAAGGTAAAAATAAAATCTGTGCAACAATGCCATGTGGTGCAGGAAAAACTATTTTATCAGGATGGATGGCTAGAGGCACCGCGTTAAAAAATCGCAGAGTAATCTTTATGGTTCATCGGCAAGAATTAATTGAGCAAACGTCAGAAACTTTTACAGCAATGAATATCAATCATGGCATTATTGCAACCGGTGCACCAAAAGATTATGACAAGTTAGTGCAAGTCGCAAGTGTTCAAACGCTTGTAAAACGCTTAAAAGATATTCATCCACCAGATTTTATTATTTGTGATGAATGCCATCATGTAGTAGCTAATACTTATCGGAAAATTATTGATAATTATCCAAACTTAAAAGTATTAGGGGTAACAGCAACGCCAGAGCGATTAGGTGGACATGGTTTAGGTGATGTGTTTGAAAGCCTGGTTATTGGTCCAACCGTAAAAGAATTAATTAGTTGGGGTAACTTATCAGATTATCAATACTATGCACCGCCAGCTAAATTTAACGCCGATGAAGTAAGAGTTAAGTTTGGTGAATTTGTTAAATCGGATTTAGAAGTCCAATTAGATAATAACGCAGTTGTCGGCGATATTATTATGAACTATAAAAAATTAGCTGACGGCATGAGAGCGATTTGTTACTGCGTAAATCGTAAACATTCCGAGCACATAGCAAAGTCATTTAATGACGCAGGAATACCAGCAATTCATGTTGATGGTGAAACTCATAAAAGTGTTCGCACGCAAGCAATTAAAGATTTTCGCGACAATAAAATAAAAATTTTATGTAATGCAGAGTTATTTGGTGAAGGTTTTGACGTACCAGCGATGGAGGCAGTAATTTTGGCCAGACCTACGCAATCACTTACATTATTTATTCAACAGGCAATGAGGGCAATGCGTCCGGATCCAAATAATAAAAATAAAAAAGCGGTCATTATTGACCACGTTGGAAATTGTTTTCGTCACGGTATGCCTGATGAAGATAGGGAATGGACATTAGAGCCTAAGAAGAAAAAATATACTGGTGAACGCACATTAAGTGTAAAAACATGTCCACAATGTTTTTCAGCGCATTACAGTAATACTCGTCAATGTCCATGTTGTGGATTTGTTTATCCAATAGCAGTACGTGAGGAAATGCCAGAGCAAAAAAAAGGCGAGTTAATAAAAATTGAAGATGTTGAGCGAAAAATGAAACGCCAAGAGGTTGGCAAAGCGAGATCAATTAAAGAACTTGAAATGATAGCAATAAAACGTGGTTACTCCATGCGTTGGGTATCACGTATGGCGAAAATAAAAGGCATTAGGAGGTTAGGGTAATGTTAGAACACGACATACAAAATAAAATTCGCGTCCATGTATCGCAAAATAAATTAGCTACATTATTTCGTGCAAATGTAGGAAATGCATGGACTGGAAATAATGTTGAGCATAAAAATTATGGCAGCGTATTAATTCATGATGCACGACCATTTACAACAGGCTTACCACAAGGCTTTCCCGATTTATTCGGTCTAAAATCAATTGAAGTAACGCCGGATATGGTTGGTAAAAAAATAGCTGCATTTGTATTTATAGAAGTCAAACAGCCAAAGAAAAAGCCTACCAAAACACAAACACATATGCATGAATTTTTAACTGCACAGGGGGCAATTGGTGGGGTAGCTCATTCAGCCGAAGAAGCAGAAAAGTTACTTAATTATGAATAAAATACTCATACAAAAGATAAAAGAGAGGAGGGAGTAAGTTGGATTTACTTACATTCCTCACGGAAATTTACAAGTATAGTGAAAACAACATATATCTTTGGACGATGCCAGATAAACGCACCTATAATTTTTCGGTTGATCAACTATCTGAAATGACGAATTTAGCAAAAGAGTTAACTACTCAAAATAAAAACGTTTATTTTGGAATATGCCCAACAGAAAAAATATTAGGCGAATATAAGCGTCCTAAAATCAATGACATTTCCGGAGTGAGTGTATTTTGGGCTGATATTGATATCGCTGACGATGCACATAAAGCGCAGAATTTACCGCCAGACGTGCAATCCGCAATCATGTTATTACCAGATGTATTACCACCATCAATAATTGTTCATAGTGGACATGGCATACATGCGTATTGGCTGTTAAATGAAGAATGGCGATTAAACAACGATGAAGAACGGCAGCAGGCATCAAATATTATAAAAAAATTACAAGGGCACATAAGACAAGCAGCACAACTTGAAAACTGGCACGTAGATTCTGTTGCAGACCTTGCAAGGGTTTTGAGATTGCCAGAAACACTTAACTTTAAAATTCCTGATCGTCCAGAAAAATGCCAAGTGATTGAGCATTCAGACATTCGATACAATGTTAGTGATTTTGAAGTTTTATCTGAAATTACTGAAAATAATCAGCTGATTAATACAGAGCGCGCAACCAGGTTTAAAAGATTACCAACTGACGGACCTGCTGAATATATGATTCAAAATTGCGCATTTATTCAGCACTGTGAAATCAATGCAGAGAGGGTCAGTTACGCTGAATGGCTGGCGATGATTACAAACATCGTTCGTGCAACAAATGGAGTGCAGGCGGTTCACCAACTGTCTGCACTTGATAAAAAACGTTATAACCAAGTTGATACAGATAAAAAAATAGATGAAGTTTGCACAAATATTGATAATCCTCAAAGCTGTCAATACATCCAATCTGCATTAGGTTTTATGGGGTGTCCTTCTGATGGGTGCGGCATAAATGCTCCATGTGGTTGGTCATTAGGAAAAGCACCACAAGCATTGGCCAAAATCAGAAAAATAACTTTGCCAGATGTTGATACAGTTTTTACACCTGAAACACTTGGTTCATTAGCAATATTAGAAAAATCAAATCCTACAGAGTATGCAAAATTTAAAGAAAAATGCCGTGGCCGTGTTAATTTAAATAATTTAAATTCAGCTTTAAAACAGTACCGTAAAGAAAGTTCAGGATTTGAGGTTATTGAAGGTGGACAAGCTGGGGCATTACAGGAAGGACAAAAATTAGGAGACGTAACAACTTGCCAGTATGTGCCTGATACACCGCTTAATTTAGCAATTCCAGCCGGATTTATTTATGGCATGGATGGAATCACTGAATTTAAAAAACAGGGTGAGGGCAATACGTATAATAAAGCATCAGGTGCGCCAGTTATTATTTCAGAGCGGATATTTAATATGGACACTAAAACCGAAAAGGTGCAGCTAACATTTAAATATTTTAATCAATGGGCCAATGTAATTCGTAAACGTTCGGAAGTATTTTCAGCTAGAAATATTATTGCGCTGACCGATTATGGGCTTAGCACATCGTCAGAATCAGCTAAATACTTGGTTAAATATCTTCAAGCGCTAGAAACTGCTAATCCTATGACAATACCGCTTAAATATGCAGTATCTAAAATTGGTTGGCGTGAACATTCCTTGACTGATTTTATCATTCCAAATACAAGTGATTATCGAATCGATTTAGAGGATGAGGGCGAAGTCACAGAGGCATTTAGTGTAAATGGAAGTTTTGAAGAGTGGAAGAAAACAGCAATTGAAATCAGAAAACAACCTTATGCCAGATTTATTTTAGCCGCATCATTTGCAACGCCATTATTAAAAATATTTAAAAATCGTAATTTCATGGTGTATTTTTGGGGAACGTCCGGTGGTGGTAAAACAGCTAGTCAAGTATTTGCCTTATCGGTCTGGGGTAGCCCAAATAAACTTATGAAATCCTTCTACGGAACACAAAACGGCATAGAAAAAGCCCTTGCATTTTCAAATGATTTCCCGATGGTAATCAATGAAAAACAGGTTATGAATGGCCGGGATAAGCAAGACCTATTTGAGCAGATTGTTTATATGCTGGAAGGTGGGCGCGGTAAGCTAAGAGCCAGCAAAACCGGCTTACAAAAAACATCTACCTGGCGCAGTATCGGCATGGCCAGCGGTGAAGAACCACTGAGTAAAGAAAATTCTATCCAGGGTGTAAAAACCAGGCTGTTAGAACTCAATGTTTATCCGGTTGTAAATGATAACGAATTTGCAAAATCGTTATATTCAATTGCTGAAATGAATCACGGACACGCAGGGCCAATATTCGTAAAGTCGTTAATTGAATGTGGATCTGCAAATAATTACGCAGAAATAGATCAAGCCCGCCAGGATTTAATAAAAATTTTAAAACAAAACTATCCAGAACATTTCAGTGTACATATTGACAATGTTGCCTTAGTTGCCATGGGAGATTACTTATCGAGCAAATATATCTTTGGATTATCAGAGCAGCAAGCACAACAAGAATCATATCAGTTAGCTTGTGCAATTATGCAAGAACTACCGACAGAACGTCAAATTTCAGACGTTGAACGTGGTTGGGACTTTGTGCAAAATTGGCTGGCGGCAAATACAGGCAGATTTGAAAAGGCATATAGTGACTTAAAAATAACGCCTGCGTTTGGCTTTAAAAAAGATGATTATACTTGCATTTATCCTGAATACCTTACCAAAGCCTTGCAAGATGCTGGGTTTAGTCCGGATAAATTACTTAGAGAATTTGCAAATAAAAATAGAATTGTAACTGAAAATGATGGGGAAAAACGAAGGTTTAAAGTTCAAGTAAAATATAATGGGCGTAAAACACGAGTTATAAAAATCATGGATAATCAGCAAGAGGTATTAATGTAAAAGGTACCCACAATATTTTTAGTGGGTACCGTAGTGGGTACTATAGTGGGTACCTCCATCAAGCTATATATAATAAGGGTTTAAGCCTATTAAAAACATATAGTACCCACAGTACCCACACATATATCAATATATATAGAAAATACACCTATACCTTTATATTATGTAAACCTAATACCTAGTTAACATAAAGTTAAGGTATAAGGTATATTTCAAAAAGTATTACACCCTTTTGAATTTAGTGGGTACCGTGGGTACTATGATTAAAAACCTTTTATAATCAAGGGTTTGAGGGTTTTAAAAGGTACCCACTAAGAGTGGGTACCGTAAAATAAGGAGGTAAATCATGGCATATTTTGACCAAGTAACGCCACCCCAAAATGTAATTAATGCTCAAAATACAATGAATGTATTTGTTCAACTATTACAAAAAATTGAAAAACGTGCAATGGATGTTGTAAATGAAAAATATCCTTACATGATTGACCTTGTGGGGAATAATCCAATCATCATTGATCCATACGCGAATTATTCACCAGATGATACAAAAATTTGGATGGAGATTTTTACAACAGTTCATGAAAATCGTGAGTTATATTCGAGGTTGTTTTTTATTCGTGGTGGTGGAACTAAATTAATTCGTAACCAGCAATGGGGATTTATTTTACAGCCAGTCATTTCTCCTGATGGGTGGGAAAGTATAGAACAATATAATCACGAGAAAAAGTGTTTAAATGATTATAAAGACGATGTTGTGCAGTTATTAAAAATAATTAGTAATATGAATTTTAATTAGGAGCGTGAAAAAAATGGACATTGATAAATGGATTAAAGAAGCTGAATATAAAGCAGGCCTTGCAAGTGAAAATAGTAGACTTGATGATATGCATTACAATCGTGGCATAGCTGATTGCTTAAAAGCATTAAAAATATCTACATACGGTCCAGAATCGACAATGCAAGAAAACGTAATTTGCGCTATTAAAAATGAGCGTACACGACAGGATAAAAAATGGGGCGAACAAAATCATTTACCGCATTATTGGACAGGCATACTTGGCGAAGAATATGGGGAGTTTTGTGAGGCTGTAAATGAAACGGTATTTAACAACGGTCCAGAAGAACAACTGAAAGGCGGTTATGAGAATATGAGAAAAGAAGCAATTCACGTTGCTGCCGTAGCTTTAGGATTTCTTGAATGTTTAGAACGAAATAAGAGAGACTGGTTTTCAGAATCAAATGGGCAAGGAGAAAAAATTAAAGAATCATGTTTTAATCAAACAATCAAACAAAGAATCATGAAAACGATTTGCAGGTAATCAAAACAAACAAAGGAGGCGGAGTCAAACACTAGAATTTGCATACAGGATTGAAGCCGGTGCAAGAATGGCACACAATACTGAAACTGGCGAAATATGTGAAGCGTATATGTCTATAAAACATTATGATTGTCGTGATGATGTTACACAGGTTGAATATGACGAGGCGCATAAGGCTTACATAAATGGTTTAAGTGATACATTAAATATTTCTACTGAATTTATAACGCCTATTAGCTTAGACGAATATTACAAAGAGACTGGTGAAAACGATAAGGAGGACTAACGCATGGACAAACACATGGACAAACACAACAGCAGTCACAACAAAGACCTAACCGCATACAACGCGATCGCAAATATTGACAAACAAAATGTTGACGATAAAAATAATCTGTTTATAAAAATCGTTCGGGGAATTGCAAGGAATCTAGGCTTTGAAGTTATCGGACGTATACATATTAGGCATATTGAATCAGGGAGGGAGTATCGTTAATGGAAGCAAAACTGGATTTTAAAAGACAAGTTACAAAAATCAAACTTAATAAGACTGAAGTTAAAAATAATAGATTGATGGCATTGCTGGCTTTAAGAGGTGCTAGGTTTGAAAAAGAGACAAGCAGGTTTGTTTGGTATGAAGCACCAGGAAACATATTGCCGTTGATTTGAGGAGGTCTAGCCATTGAGTAAACAAACGTTATGTAATTTATGCCTGAAAAAAGGTGAAGTTCATACAATGCTTTACAGTCGCAAGAACAAACGATATATTTGTCCAAACTGCAAAACAATTACTTTGCCAATGCCAAAAGATGATGATTATGTCGAAAAAGAAGTATCGGATGAAATCAAAGAGTTAATGCAGGAGAAGTACAAAGCTAACCTGCCCGCTAAAGACCCTATTCCAGCCGGAGAGGCTATGAAAGGTGGCGGGGGTAGTAAGAGTAAGGGACAGAGTAAAAAAGGGCTTATGCAAAAGAAATCATTGAGCCAACTTTATAAAGAATTATAAAAATTTTTAGTTAAAGTTAAAAATGTTGCACACTTTACAAAAGTTGTGTTATAATGAGAATATCCCGTGTACCTAACGGGCAATTACATAAAAATTTTAAGCCGTTCACGTGGACGGCTTTTTATTATGTCTAGAATGAGGTGAATGGTATGAGTATAATTAAAGTAGATGGCGCTGATATAAGCGTAGTGAAATCAACCGTATTTAACAATAAAGAATATAAGATAAAGTATCAAAATGGTATAACAATAAGAGAAGAAACATGCAGGGGTGATGGCATGGAGGTCGAGAGTGGATTGTTGTTTATAACAAATCGTCATTGTCGTGTTGCAGCGTATCAAGTAAGCAGTATTATCAAGGTATCAAGTGTAGATATACCCCCGGGTGTTAAAGGTACTCCTGAAGGGTAATTGGTATACGGGTCTGCGAACTCCCGAGGTTTGTCTCTGTAAAAATCAAAAAAATGACTTCTGAATTACTGAATTAGAATGTGCGTGGTGAAAGGACATGAAAGATGAAAACTTAGATGAATGGTGGATTAGAAGCACTTCTGAAACATGCCAATTTTTTAACGTTAGTCAGAAAACGCTAAGTAATTGGGAAAAGAAAGGTGCACCTAAAAAAGACCATGGTAAATGGGATATAAAAGAACTAATCGAATGGAAATACGTAAATGGAAAAGAGGAAAGCGCTGAGGTTAGAAAGCTAAAAGCAGAAGCTGATTTAAAAGAATCAAAGGCAGCACAAGAAGCAATTAAATTGGCAATTACAGAAGGTCGGTACGTGCCTGTAGATAAAGTAACTAGGGATTTAAGGCGATTGTTTGGGGTTTTAAAAAAGTCTTTAGTAGCAATCGGACACAATGTTGCAACTGAAATTAACGGAATTGATCCGGAAGGAGCAGTAATTGCTAATAATGTAATTGATGAAAAAATTCATGAAGCTTTAGAGCAATTAAGTAGAAGTGGGATTTATGGCAAAAAATGATTTTCCTGAATATATAACCGATGCATTTTCTGCATTTAAACCGCCTGAACGCTTAACGGTTTCTGAATGGGCGGATAAATACAGGATTCTTTCTGAAAAAGATAGTGCAGCACCGGGGCTTTGGAAAACTGAACGAACCCCATATTTGAAAGAGCCGATGAATGCCTTTAACGATAAAAATATAAAAGATATTTCCTTTATTGCTGGTACTCAACTTGGTAAAACAGTAATGGAACAAAATATGATTGGGTATGCAATCGCGCAAGATCCTGGTCCAATGCTTATTGTTTATCCGACGGATAAGCTTGCTGAGTTTACAAGTGAAAATCGTCTGCAGCCAATGTTTGAACTGTCGCCAAACTTACAAGATAGATTTAATAAAAATGAAAGTCAACGATTAGAATTGCAATTTACAAATATGTATATCGCGTTAGTTGGAGCTAATTCGCCATCGAATTTAGCAAGCCGACCAGTACGATATATTTTTTTTGATGAAATAGACAAGTTCCCTAAATGGTCCGGTAATGAGGCTAGCCCTATGGCATTGGCGGAGGAACGTACGAAAACATTTTGGAATAAAAAAGTCGTTAGAGTTTCTTCGCCAACTTTAAAAACGGGGAACATTTGGCAAGCATGGGAAACTGCCGATGCACAATATAAATTTTATGTGCCATGTCCTCACTGCGGTGAATATCAAGTATTTGAATTTCCACAAATAAAGTGGCCAGAAAACTTATCTTTGCAACAAGTAAAATATGCTGCATATTACGAATGCAAGCATTGTAAGGGTAGGATAGATGATAGGCATAAAATGCAAATGCTTAGATCCGGCAAATGGAAACTTAATAATAAGCCTAAAGGTCGTATTCATGCAGTAGCTTATCATTTAAATTCTATTTATTCACCTTGGGTAACATTTGGTGAAGTCGCTGCAAAATTTCTCTCTAGTAAAGATATTCCTGAAGAACTTATGAACTTTGTAAATTCATGGCTTGCAGAACCTTGGGTCGATAAAACAAATCGTATGCAATCGGATGTAGTCATGGAAAAGCAACTTAATTACGAACAGGGGATTGTGCCAGAAAAAGCACAGCTTCTTACACTTGGGGTTGATGTTCAGTTAGATCATTTCTGGTGGGGTGTTCGTGGATGGGGGGCTAATCTTACATCATGGCTTGTTGATTATGGTCGTGCTGAAACTTGGACGGATATTGAAACCATTATTTTTAGAAATTATGCAGATGAAAATGGGGAGATACGAAATATTAACCTTTGCTGTATTGACTCAGGATATAACACGGATGATGTGTATCAATTCTGCGCAAGACATCCCGAGATTTGTGTACCAACAAAAGGTGCAAGTCGTAAATTAACTTCAAGGTATAACATTACAGTATTAGATAAGGGCGTAGGCTATGGCTTACGTCTTTATAATTTTGATAGTGGTCAATTTAAAGATTTTATTCAAGGCAGATTAAGCATTTCAGCCGGTGATAAAGGAAGTTGGAATGTTTATAAAAATGTTGACCGCAGGTATTGCGATCAAATTTGCGCAGAACAAAAGGTTGAACATAAAGATAAAAAAGGGAGAGTGACGTTAGAATGGGAAAAAGTTTCAAGCCACGCGCAGAACCATATGCTTGACGTAGAAACTAATAATGCCTTGGCTGCCGAAATACTTGGAGTTAGGTATTTACAGGAAGAAGATAAAGAAGAAGATAAAGAAGAAGATTTCACACAAGAAGAAAAACAAGAAAATTGGCTAGGTAATATCGGTGATAATTGGCTGTAAAGGAGGTGGACTATTTGGCTGAAAGTATTGCTGCTCAATTGGAAAGAGTACAGCGAAGAATTGCGCAGATTGAAGAAGGCGTAAAAGAGTATGGGATTGGTAATAGACGTGTAAGTAATCATGAATTAACGGTTCTTTATGCACGCGAAGGTGAATTAAAAGCATTGCTGGCTGATGAAGAAGGCCGATGCGTAACTTTTGCTCAAATAGGTATGCAATGAACATTCTTGATAAAGCAATTAGCGTGATATCTCCGCAATGGGCATATGAACGTGCGGCATATCGTGAATGTTTAAGAGCATATGAGGCAGGTGAAGTAAATCGATTTAATGATACCTGGATGCCAATTAATGCTGATACTGAAAATACGGATAAGACTGAACGTGATTTGATTAAAGCTAGGGCGCGGTACTTAGAACGTAATTCGGATATAGCAGGGGCAGCAATTGGTGGTATTGTGCGTAATGTTGTTGGAACAGGAATTAAGCCACAAGCTAGAACAGGCAATGAAAAGCTGAATAATCAGTTAGAGTCGCTTTGGAAAGAGTGGGTTAAGCATACATCTTGCGATATTACGATGCAACAAACGTTTTACGAATTGCAGGCAATGTTACTTAAACGTAAAATTGTTGATGGGGAAATATTAATCAGGTTAGTAATCGATAAAAAAGCAAAAATACCGTTTAAATTACAAATTATTAAATCTGATTTACTTGATACTTACATGATGAATGCCCCAAAAACAAATAACATAATTCGAAGTGGTATTGAGCTGGATGATTATTTAAGACCGTTAGCTTACTGGGTTCAAAGGAAATCACCTGACGGATATATTACTTACGAATCGGAACGTATTCCGGCAAACCAGATTATTCACTTATGGTTAAAGAATAATCCAGATCAAATACGTGGTGTTTCAGATTTGGCACCAGTTATAAAAAGATTAAAAGACATGCAAGATTTTTTAGATGCCGAAACAGTGGCCGCTAAAATCGCAGCATGTTTTTCTGTTTTTATAGTGAAAAATAATCCAGGAGCATTCCCAGGCATTCCACAAAATAATAAAAAAGATAAAGAAGGTAAGATATTATCAAGTGTAAGACCGGGAATGGTTAGTTATCTGCGCCCTGGGGAGGATGTTAAAACTGCTAATCCATCAAGATCAATTACAACAGCAAAAGATTTTATTAATGTTCAGCAAAGACTTGCTGGGGCAGGCATGGGATTATCCTATGAATTAATGAGCAGAGATTTTAATGGAGCAACATTCTCTAGTGCAAGGCAAGGCCATTTAGAGGATAGACGGACTTTTGAGCCTATCCAACAGTATTTGATCTATCACTTTTGCCAACCGATTTGGGAGCAATTTGTTGATATGTGCGTTCTTGCAGGTCTAGTGAGTATTCGAGATTACGCACAACATCGAGAGCTTTACACCTATGCTGAGTGGGTAACACCGGGGTGGAGTTGGATTGATCCTGAAAAAGAAGTTAAGGCAGACCTTTTAGCATTAAAAAATAGTGGTAAAACGCTTGCGCAATGGTGTGCTGAACGTGGCTACGATTGGAAAGAACAGCTTGATCAAATGGCAAAAGAGAAAGAATATGCAGAAAGCATAGGTCTTACGTTATCAATTCATACGCCAGAGTCTGTACAAGCTGCAGAAAGCAATCATAAGGAGGAGACAAATGACAACGAAAAATAAAAATGACACAATGTTTCGTGAATTATCATTTGAAAGAGCATCGGTAAATAATGCTGATCGTACAGTTGAATTATCGTTTTCAAGTGAAACACCATATAAAAGGTGGTTTGGTACTGAAATTTTAGGGCATAAAGCTGAAAATGTTGATTTAACAAGATTATCTGAAATCGGTGTGTTGTTGTTTAATCATAATTCAGATAAGCCAATTGGTCGTGTCGAATCTGTTGAATTAGATGAGACAGAACGTAAATGTAAGGCAACAGTACGATTTGACGATGATGAAGAATCAGAAAAAATATATCAGAAAGTTTTATCAGGCACCTTAAAAGGTGTCTCTGTTGGGTATCGCGTTAGTGTATGGGAAGAAGTTGAAGCAGGTGCAATGAGTGTTGATGGTAGATTTACCGGACCATGTTCAATTGCTGCAAAATGGATGCCATACGAAATCAGTATTGTTTCTGTTCCTGCTGATGCTAGTGTTGGTGTTGGCAGAAGTGAAAATTTAGAAACACAAGAAGAAAAGGGAGATGAAAAGTTAATGGGAGAAGAAAAAAAAGATACTAATCAAATTGATTTAGATGTAGAAAGAAAAAAAGCTGTTGAAGCTGAGCGCCAAAGAAGCGCTGAAATTATGACCATGTGTCGTCAATTTGACATTGAGCCAGATGAATATTTATCATCCGATAAAACGGTGGATGAAGTCAGAAAATTGGTGCTAAATAAGTTATCTGAAAAAAGAAAAGCGACTAATGTTACTATTACGGCTGATGAAGAGGATAAATTTAGAAGCGCAGCAATTGACGGACTTGCGATGCGTGCAGGATTAAGTATTGACAAGCCAGCTGAAGGTGCGCAAGATTTTCGCGGGAAAAGAATGCTACGGTTAGCTGCCGAATGTATTGAACGTTCTACAGGGAAAAGTACATGTCATATGGATGATGAGCAATTAGTACGTGAAGCCTTGACAGGTGCAGGTGCATTCACTGGCATCTTATCCAACGTTGCTCATAAATCAATGGCTCAATCGTATCAAACAGCACCAACAACATATCAATTGTGGACAGGAAAAGGTTCTAACAGTGACTTCAAGGAAGCAACTAGATATCGTTTATCCGAAGCTGATGTTTTAGAAAAAATGACTTCACAAGGTGAATTTAAAGATGCACAAGTTACTGAGGCGAGTGTAAAAACAAGCGTTGCTACATATGGACGTTCTTTTAGTATTACGCGTCAGGCTTTGATTAATGATGATTTAGGTGCATTAAATCAAATTCCAGCTAAATATGGTGCGGCGGCACGTAGAATGATTAATCAAATGGTTTATAAAGTTTTAACTGATAATCCAACGATTGAGAATGCTGCGCTTTTCCATGCGAACCATGGGAATCTTGGATCTGGTGTTTTAAATATTAAGAATTTGGGTGCAGCTAAAGCGGCTATGGCTAAGCAGACCAATATTGGTGGCAAAGAAAAACTTAATATTCAGCCAGCATTTTTATTGGTACCAGTTGATTTAGAAGTTGATGCAATTCAATTGATTAGTTCAGTAGTGGATCCAACTAAAAATAATGCAACGCCAAATCCGTTTGCAAATAAATTATCTGTAGTAGCCGATCCAGAATTAAGTGCAACAGCACCTTGGTATTTAGCCGCAGCACCAGGTTTATGTCCAACTATTGAGGTTACAACATTAAATGGTAAAGAAGCTCCAACAATGGAAAGCGCAGTATTGTTTGATACACTAGGGATTAAATGGCGCATTTATTTTGATATCGGGGTAAATTTAATTGATTACCGTGGTTTATTTAAATCTACAGGAGCGTAAGGAGGGGTTATAAATGGCAACAGCAACTTATATTCAAAAAGGTGATAATATTGATTACACATCAACAAAGGCACTTGCTTATATGGAAGTAGTGCCGCTTACGTCAAGAATTGGAGTGGCATTAGAAGAAATTGCGAAAAATGAAACAGGAACTGTATCACTTACAGGAGTATATGAATTACCTGCCGCATCTTCGCTTGCAATTTCGGTAGGTGATTTGGTTTATTGGAATACAAGCAATAATAATATTGATAAAACTGATACAGGTATACCAGCAGGGACAGCTGTATTGGCAAAGGCAAGTGCAGGAATTACGGTAAGGGTGCGTATCGGTTAAAATGAGTCTAAAAGACATGATTCAGCACGATATAAATAATGTGTTTATGAATGCAAATGAATTTGCCGAAGAGCATGATTTAAACGGTACTACTTGCCTTGCTATTGTCGAAGGATTAACAACCAAAGAACGGTCAGCAAGAATATCACAGAACTATGACGGTGTATATGGTAGTACCGTCATAGTTCATGTTGCAAAATCGGCTTTACCAGAAGTTCCAGTATACGGCCAAGACTTTTATTTAGATGAAGAACTTCATTACGTGGAAGATTGCACAGATGATTTAGGAATGCTAACGATTGAATTGAGGTCGAATAGAGCATGATTACCGTTGACGATAAACAATTGCAGTATGCAAAAGATGTACTGCAGCACATTCCTAAAGCGGCGCCTAAAGCCATTGCGCGAGCAATAAATAGAGCGGCAACTAGAGGAAAGATTGTAGCTATAGACAAAGCAACAGAAGATTATTATGTAAATAAAAAAGATGTAAGGGCTACTATTAAAGTTACCCAAGCACGTCCAGAACGGTTAACAGCATTTATTAGAAGCACTAATACACGCAGAGAGTTAAAGCATTCATTGGTTTTACCTAATCTATTGCCTAGTCATAAAACAAGACAAGGTCCGTTTATTGCTCAAAAAAGAGAAACATCGCCAAAGCATAGTCCGGGAACTTTTATAAATAATGGTAGCAAAACAGGCAAACCTCACGTTTTTACAAGAATAAGGGGGCAAAGAATGCCGCGCATTAAATATGGACTATCTATTCCGCAAATGTTAGGGTCAAACAATGTGAAAGAATTTGTAGAACACAAATCCATAGCATTTTTAAATGAACGTCTTGAGCATGAAATTGATGTAATCCTGCAGGGGGTGGTTAAATGATACCTGTTATTTTACTAGATGAATTGGCAAAGTTCCTTAAAGAAGCGAACAAAGAGTATCATCTGAGTGACGAAAAGGTAAAAGATAAAAAAATAATAGCTGTCGCAGGATTTTTAAAACGTCGTGAAAATGCCAAAGAGATGTTCTTTCCGCATATTGTCCCAAGATTAATTAAAGGTGATGATACTGAAACTGGCTCAAATGTAACAGTTAGGATTTACTTTGGAACGTACTGCGAGGATGTAAACGATGGCTGGCGAGAGCTGTTTAATTTAATGGAACATTCACGCCAAGCATTACTCAAGCAACGAACAATAGCTAACAGGTTTAGGCTAGAATTACCCATACATTATGAAATGTATGAGGAACAGCCATATCCTGAATGGTTTGGTTTTATGGATGTAAAATATACGATTGCTCAACCGCAAGAAAAATTTATTTATGAGCATGATTAGAAAAGGAGCTGAAAAGATAATATGGCAACGAAAAAAGAAACCGTACAGATAAAAAAGCCTGAACGGTTTATTTATTTAGGACCTAATTTACTAAAAGCAGGATTGCAAAAGTATCAGGTATTTAAAGGCGGTAAACCTGATGCAGCACAAACATTAAAAGAAAAATATTCATTGATTGAACAACTTTTTGTTCCGATTAGCGAAATGAATAAAGCTATGCAGGCAATCCAAATAAAAGGAACGCCTGCATTTTTAGCTTATCAACAAATTACAGGGGGTGATGAATAATGGCATATAGGCATGGGATATATGGTAGCGAAGTTCCTACATCATTAGTACCAATGACTAGTGTATCAGCCGGACTTCCTGTAGTATTCGGAACAGCACCAATTCATTTGGCATCTGATCCAGCGAAAGTTAATACACCAATTTTATGTTACACCTACAAAGAGGCGGTGCAGTATTTTGGCTATAGTGATAATTGGGATAAATACACGCTTTGCGAGTTTATGAAATCGAATTTTGCACTATTTAATATGGCACCGGTTGTTTTTGTCAATGTCCTTGATCCAGCCACGCATAAAACTGCCGTAACTAAACAAACAGAAACATTAACTGAAGGTATTTGTAAGATTAGTGATCCGGTTGTACTTAGTACATTGGTTGTAAAACTGACAGAAGCAGGTCAACCTCTTGCTAAAAATACGGATTATACTGCCGCTTATAATGATAATGAGGAATTAGTCATTACGGCAATTAATGGCGGAGCTATCACTGGTAAAAGTATATCTGTTAGCTATGATAAATTAGATCCAACAGTAGTAGATAAAGACGATATTATTGGTGGTATTGATACGACTACTGGTGATTTAGAAGGCTTGGAGCTAGTTAATCAAGTATTTCCTAAATTCGGCTTAATACCTGGATTAATTTTAGCACCAGGATGGTCGCATCAATCAGATGTTGCCGCGGTTATGAAAGCAAAAACAACTAATATAAACGGTCATTTTGAAGCTATCTGTATTTGTGACGTTGATTCTAGCACTGTAAAAAAATATAGTGATGTATCAGAATGGAAAAACACAAATAATTACGTAGATCCTTATCAAGTGTTATGTTGGCCGAAAGTAAAACTTAGCGATAAAAAATATCACCTTAGCACGCAACTGGCAGGCGTAATTTGTAAAACAGATTCTAAACATGATGATGTGCCTTATTGGTCACCGTCTAATCAAAGTTTGCAAGCTGATTCGGCTGTAAATGATGATGGTAAGGAAATTTACTTAGACACACCAAGTGCAGCATATTTAAACAGTCAAGGTGTTGTTACGGCATTAAACTTTATTGGTGGTTGGAAAGTATGGGGCAATCAAACATGCTGTTACCCTTCTAACACTGATGTTAAAGATGCATTGATTCCGATTCGCCGTATGTTTAACTGGGTAAATAATACACTTGTTACATCGTTTTGGAGTAAAATTGACAATCCGGGCAATAAACGATTAATTGAAACTATAGTAGATAGTGCCAACATTTGGTTAAACGGATTAACTTCACGTGAATTTATTCTTGGCGGTCGTGTTGAGTTTAGAAAAGACGAAAATTCAACCACGGATTTAATGGATGGAATCATTCGTTTTCATGTATTTATTACTCCGCCAAGCCCAGCACGTGAAATTGAATTTATTCAAGAATACGACCCTGATTATATCAGTACGTTGTTTAGTTAAGAGAGGTGAGAATTGATGCAACATAGAGACAGACTTACAGGTTTTACAGTATTTAAAGATGGTGTTCGTAAAATGGGTATAGCCGATATTACATTACCGGATATCGAATACATGGTAGAACCCATGAAAGGAACAGGGATTGCCGGCGAAGTTGATATGCTCAATCCTGGTAACATATCTGCCATGAGTACAACAATCAACTGGCGTACAATCAATGAAGATTTAACAGAGTTTGCCCAACCGAAAGCGCATAAAATTGAATGTTTTGGTGCTATTCAAAAATACGATTCGGGTTCAGGTGAATTAACAATCCAACAAGCAAGATTAGCAATGAGGGTTTTACCTAAAAAAATCGGATTAGGTAAATTTGAAAATAATGCTACAACTGATTCTAGTAATGAGTTTGGTGTTGATTACATCAAACTAACACTTGATGGAGTCACAAAAATTGAAATTGACCAATTTAATAATATTTTTGTAGTTGATGATGTCGATTATTTAGCTAAAACAAGAGCAGCATTAGGATTGGCATAAAAAAATAAACCCGTCTTGATTGACGGGTTTAAGCTTCTTCATCCTTATGAGGACAACAGTTGAACCATACTCGAGGAGTGTAAATCATAGAAAATATTAATGCGGCAAAGAAAAATATTCCGCCAACAAATGTACCAGCAACACAGGAAATAGCAACAAACATGATAGCACCAAATAAAAGTCCGATAAATATTGAAAGTGGGAATAGGAATATCCAATACATTCCGTTCTTTACTGACATAACAATCACATCCTTTAGCAATATTATACAATAAATTTTAAAAAGGGGATAGAGTAAAATGGAAAAAATTGAATTGGTAAATCCGATTACAGTAGAAGGAAAAGAAATTAAAGAATTTGAATTAGATTTTTCAAAAATAACCGGTGCTGCTATGTTAAATGCAGAAAAATCTACAAGAACACTAGGTGAGCAAAATCCGCAAATTATGTTTAGTCAAACGTACCAAGCGTTTATTGCCGCAAAAGCATCAGGAGTCCCATATAAACAATTATGCGATTTACCAGGTGGAGATTTTCAAAAAATCTTACTAGCGGTAAATCGTTTTTTATTCCAATAAGGTCTGATAATAAATTTTTACGTAATATTCGTAAAATATGCATCAGGCTTGCATACAACACTAATACGTCAATAGATTTTTTCCTAAATGAAAATTTACAATCTCTTTTAGATTGGGTCGATTGCGTAAATGAAGTTTATCAAGAAGATAAGGAGGCGGCGAAATGAGTAAAAGTTATGAGTTTGTATTTAATATTGGTGCAAATCTTGGCGCTGGCTTTAAAGCCGCCTTTGCATCTGCAAGCGGTACAATGAAAAATCTAGGTAGTAATATTAAAGATTTAAAAGCTGCTCAAAAAATGTATGATAGTGCATTGAAAGCCGGGACTATCACACAAAAGTCATATGATGCAGGAATAAATAAAATAACAGCATCTTTAAATAGGCAAAAAAATGCACAGAAAAATTTATCATCGGCAATAGCTGCACAAGATAAAGTTGCTAGTATGCGAAATAATGCGCAACGTAGCATGATGGGGGCAATAACCGCAGGTAGTGCTTTGGCCGCTCCGGCGTTTAGTGCAGTTACAACCGCGGCAGATTTTGAAGCAATAATGTCGAAGGTAAAGGCTATAACAGGCGCTACAAGTGATGATTTTCAAAGGCTAAATGATACTGCCAGAGAACTTGGAGCAAGCACTCAATTTACAGCTACACAAGCGGGAGAGGCAATGACATATTTAGGAATGGCAGGATGGAAAACAAATGAAATCATTGCTGGGATGCCTGGACTTTTATCCTTAGCTGCCGCTGGTGGCACTGACCTAGCGAGAACAGCAGATATTATATCTGACGATTTGACAGCTTTTGGGTTATCGGCCGATCAAGCTGGACATATGGCAGATGTATTTGCGGTCACTATTACACGAACAAATACGAATGTTGAAATGCTTGGCGAAACTATGAAATATGCGGCCCCAGTTGCCGAGGCATTTGGGGCTTCAATGGAAGAAACATCTGCATTAGCAGGACTGATGGCAAATAGCGGTATTAAAGCTAGTCAGGCAGGTACAGCCTTAAGGTCTGGCTTTTTACGATTAGCGGGACCTCCTAAAGCAGCAGGAAAGGCAATGGCTGCTTTAGGTATGGATATGTCGGAAATGAATAAAGCTCAAGAAGAGTCAAAAGCAGTTATGGAGTCTTTAGGTATACAAATGGAGGATACTAACGGACCACGCAAGATGAGCGCAATAGTTAGAGAATTAGCTGAAAAAACGGCAGGACTTAGCAAAGAAGAAAAATTGGCTACTATGCAAGCTATATTTGGTAAAGAAGCGGCTACGGGATGGTTAGCAGTAATAAAGGCAGGCCCAGAACAGTTAGATGAATTAACTACAGCTTTAGAAAATTCAAACGGTGCTGCCGATGAAATGGCTAAAATAATGCTGGATAATGCTAAAGGTGCTATTACTCAAATGCAATCTGCCATAGAATCGGCAGCAATAGCAATTGGAAATAATTTTTTACCATATGTAAAAGATTTAGCAATGTCTGTGGCTGATATTGCAAGTAGAACGGCAGCATGGGCAAAAGAAAATCCAACTACTGTAACAACAATACTTTCAATGACTGCAGCTGTGGGAACAGCAATAGTAGGCTTTACAGGGTTGGCTTATGTTGTGTTATCGGTCATCTATCCGTTTATGCAGTTACATAAAATGTATCAAACGATTAAGGCATCTATGGTTGCAGCAGAACTTGCACAAAAAGCTTTTAATTTAACAGCTTTGTCTAATCCTTATTTATGGATTGCAATTGCCGTTGTTGCAGCATGTTTGATAATTTATGCAAACTGGGATAGTATTACATCATTTATGAGTAGTGCATGGCAAAGTACCTGCAGTACTGTAACTAACCTTTGGAACGGATTTTGTAATTTTATGAGTAGTGCATGGGAACTGCTTAAAGCTGGGGTGACAGGATTCATTACTTTGTGGGTGAATTTACCGAGTTATATAGCTTATGCTATAGGTTTTTTAATTGGGTATATTGCAACATTACCTAGGAAAATAGCAACGTTTATTATCGTCGCAGGTAACTTTCTATATGAGTTACCGGGGTATTGTTATAATGCTGGTATTCAATTTGCAGCGGTTGCTGAAGCTTGGCTGAGTAATGCGTATTCAAGTACGGTGACATGGATATCTGTAATGGTAAATGAAGCAGGAGTTTGGTTGATGGGGTTACCCGATACTTGTATGGAAGCAGGTATGCAATTTGTAGCAAGTGCCGAAAGCTGGGCAAGTGAAGCGTATAATTCGGTTGTAAACTGGATTAGTCAGATACCTAGTGCAATATCTAATTATATATCTAACGCATGGTCTAATCTTAGTGGTTCATTTACGGTTGGAATGGCTGATGGGGGGAATGTACAAGTTGCGCAAAACGCACAAGGTGGCATATATGGCAAAGGTTCATTTTTAACAACCTTTGCCGAAGAAGGACCAGAAGCGGCAATTCCTCTTGATGGTTCGCCTAGAGCGATTAGCTTATGGCAACAAGCAGGGCAAGCTTTAGGTATGGGGACAGGTGGAAGTACATCTGTTAATGCGCCTATTAGCATTACGATTAATGGCAATGCGGACCAAAGCACAGTCCAACAAATCAAAAGTGCTGTAGATGATAGTCTTGCTGGTTTAAAGAGAAATTTATCAGCATTACAAAACCAAAATCGGAGGGTTGCGTATGACTAAATACACTACCGTTGCAGGTGATATGTGGGATATGATTGCGCTAAAGATAATGGGTAGTGAAAATTATACAAGTGATTTAATTGAAGCAAATTTGGAACATATTAATACTGTTGTTTTTAACGCAGGGATTAAATTAGTTATACCAGAAATAAAGGCGGCTAAGCTGAGTAGCTTGCCGCCTTGGAAAAGGTGAGAATTATTTTTTGTAAGAAGGGTGAGCCCAGTATTCATTAAGGACTTTTTCCCATTCAAGTGTATCGGCATTTTCCCAGTTGATTTTTTCTGCTGTTTTTGCGTCAAGGGCACATCTCATTACAACACCTTCTGATTTTTTGCCGTATTTATCAACTAAAGTTGACGATGATACGATTTTACAATCGCCAATTGGCAATCCAGATGTATATAAAGCTTTAATAATATCTCTTGATTGCCACAATGTTCCTGTCCGTGCCGTTTCGTTTGTAATACCGTCTATTGCTTTTACTTTTAAAAATACAGTTTTACCATCGGGAATTGTTACGTTATTTGTGATATCAATTTCAATAAAATTATCCTTAACAATATCTTTACAAATTTGTTCTATTTGTTGTTCTGGGGTAGTGTTAGTATCTTGAATAGTATTTGAATGTTTAGTTGTTTCAGTTAATTCTTCTTTTTCTTTAGCAATTTTTTCAATAGCAGCTTTTTCGGCCGCTTCTTTTTCAGCAGATTCAATAGCTTGTTTTTGAGCTTGCCTATCTGCTAGAGCAGCCCTTTCTTCTGGCGACATAGTTGTGGTCATTAAAATGCCAAATAAAATAACAGACACTACGCAAGAAACAACGGAAATTAAGGCTGTTTTTTTAGGTTGTTTTTTAATGGATTTGTAAATTAAAAAAAAGATACTGCCAGCACTGCCTAAAATTGATATAAAAAATATAATTCCCATTAACTTACTTATGCTCACATAATTCAACTCCTTAAATTTATCAATATAGTTTAATATTCGATGATGTGTAAATATATCCTTGTTAAAATAAAATTTTTCTAAATAGAAACAGATTGCCTAACAATATTGGTGTTAGTAGTAGCTTTGAATAATTCATTTTTAAAATTTGATAAAAATTTAACATAGTAAAAAGTGGTGATAACACATGAAAACATTAACACGCCGAGCATGGCTCAAAACAACCTACGAAAATAAAAATATATCGTCAGATCTTGCGCCATTTCTTAAATCGTTTTCGTATAACGATGTTATGAGTGGCGAAGCTGATGATATAGATATTACTTTAGAAGATAGGCAAGGGATTTGGAAAGGTGATTGGTTACCAGATAAGGGGGCAATGTTAAATGTATCAATATTAACGCAAGCATGGTGGATGAAAAATAATAAAATAGAAGAACTTCCATTGGGTATTTTTGAAATTGATGAGATAGAAATGTCTGGACAACCGGAAGAAGTAAAAATAAAAGGTGTATCGGTACCGAATAATTCTGCGCTTCGTGGCGAAGATAAGTCTCGTTCATGGGAAAAAACAAAACTTTCGGTTATTGGTAATGATATCGCCACAGGTGCAGGCATGGCATTATATTACGATACGGAAGATGTTGAGATAGACAGGGTAGAGCAATCACAGCAATCTGACCTGTCTTTTTTAATGAAATTATGTAAAGACCATGGATTAGCACTTAAAATTAGTGATAATCAAATTATTATCTTTGACGAGGTAAAATACGAACAAGCAAAACCAATCGTAACAATTACTAAAGGTCAAGATTTAATTAAGTCATACAGTATAAAATCTTCTACTAGAGATGTATATTGTGCATGTCACGTTAAGTATAAGAACGCTAAAACTAATGAAGTTATTGAATACACCTTTACTTTACCAGGTAAGAAAGGAAAAACTTTAGAGGTAAATGAGGAAGTAAAATCAATTGCCGAAGCTGAAAAGTTGGCAAAGAAAAAATTAAGAGAAAAAAATAAAGATGAAGTCACCATGAGCATTACGCTTGTTGGTGCTTTTTATTTTTCGGCCAGTTCAGTATACGAAATAAAAGGCTTTGGTAAGTTTGATGGAAATTATATTGCGACTAGAGCTAATCATACTATAGGCTCTGGTTATATCGTCAGTATGGATTTAAGGAGGTGTTTGGATGGATATTAACATGAATAAAATAATTCGTATTGGTAATGTATCAAGCACTAACCCAACCGATATGACTGTGAGAGTTGCATTTTCGGATGAGGATAATTTAGTTTCAGATGACTTAAAAGTTTTAAATCACGGTAGTAAATCAAGTAAAGAATATTACATGCCAGCAGTAAATGAACAGGTAGTATGTATATTCTTACCTAACGGAAGAAATACAGGTTTTGTAATTGGTTCGTTCTTTTCACAAGAAGATAATCCACCTGGTGGAGCTAGTCAGAATAAGCGGATTTTAGAGCATAATGGTGATTTAGAAATTAAATGTTCTGGTCAAGTAAATATAACAGGCTCTACAGGTGATGTAATCGTGAATGGTATTAGTTTAGTTAATCACATACATCCTGAATCAATTGGCACAGTAACAGGTAAACCGCAATAGTGAGGTGATTATATGGCTGAAATAGGGACGTTAGGCGAGGTTGTTTTTACAGTTAGCTATGACTTAGTTAGAACATTTCAAGACTATAAACGGAATAGTTCCGCTAGACTTCAAACACATGAAATCATAGGGAAAAAACCTGTAACTGAATTTTTAGGACCAGGACTCGATTCAATATCATTTGCTATAGATCTATCCGCATTTAAAGGTGTTAACCCCAAAGAAGAAGCGGAAAAGCTACGTAAGATTATGCAAAATGGTGAATATGTAAATTTAGTTATCGCTGGTTCACCAGTTAGTAATAATAAATGGGTAATAGAATCGATAAATGAATCAGTATCAGCAAGAGACGGTAAAGGAAACATCATACGCGCAAAAGTTGATATAACTATTCATGAATATATTGAAAATGTTTACGGGGGTGAGTAACCTTGCAAATAGTTGATGTTACAGCTGAACTAAAAGAAATTTCATTTAGTCCTACTAATGAAGTAGAGGAAATTTTGCAAAATGTAAAAACAATATTAACTACCACGAAATATAGTGTTCCTCTAGATCGTAAATTTGGTATTAATGCAGAAATATTAGATATGCCATTGCCATACATTCAAGCAAAGTTGACTGCTGAAATAATCAGTGCAATCCAAAAATACGAGCCAAGAGTTGTAGTGAATAAAGTAATTTATAATGGCGATGGGCAAGAAGGTAAGCTAATACCAACAGTAAGAGTGGTGATAGAATGATAAATGTATCAGATATTGAATTTGTTGATACTGACACGAAAAAAATTAAATCAAATGTAATAACAATTTATGAAAGTCTTACGGATAGAACCTTAGCACAAGGTGATCCAGTGAGACTTTTTTTAGAATCAATTGCAAGTATTATTGCGCAACAAAAAGCAGTAATTAATTTCACCGGTAAAATGAATCTGCTTGCCTATGCAAAAGCTGATTATCTCGATCATCTTGGGGTATTGGTAGGTACTGAAAGAATACCTGCAAGCGCTGCACAGGCCACCGCAAAAATAACACTATCAGCGGTGCAATCATCAGTAATAGTAGTGCCTAAAGGTACACGAATTACTGCAGGTGATAATATCTTTTTTGCAACTACAGAACAAAGAATAATTGCTATTGGTGATATTACTGCAACAGTTACGATGGAATGTACTACGGCTGGAATTATAGGTAATGGATATTTACCAGGGCAGATTAAAACAATCGTAGACCCAATACCGTATGTCCAATCAATAATAAATACTACTGAGTCAACAGGCGGGGCAGATATTGAGGACGATGATAGTTTTCGCCTAAGGATTAATGAGGCGCCAGAATCATTTAGTTGCGCTGGTCCAGATGGTGCATATAAGTATTGGGCAAAATCTGCATCAGCATTAATTGCCGATGTGGCAGTAATATCGGATATACCGGGAAATGTTGAAATAGTACCATTATTGAAAAATGGCGAAATACCAACAAGCACAATGCTTACTGAAATATCAAGTATCTGTAATGATAAAAAGATTAGGCCGCTAACCGATAACGTAAATGTTAGTGCACCAAGTGTTGTAGATTTTGATGTAACCGCAACATATTATATAGATAGTTCAAATGCTGCCGAAGTTACAGAAATTCAAACAGCGGTATCACAGGCAGTCAGTGACTATGTTTTGTGGCAGAAGTCAAAACTAGGCAGAGACATCAATCCGTCTGAATTAATCCGGCAAATGGTCAATGCAGGGGCTAAGCGCATAAGTGTTATGGCACCAACTTATACTGCTGTTACTAAAAAACAGGTGGCAATAGCAAATACACCAACAATTACATTTGGCGGTGTTGATGATGATTGATATAAAAAATATTAGTTTAATTGATGTAATGCCGCCTAATTTATTGAAAGATGAAAAAGTAAAAGCTGCAGCACAAGCTATTGACAATGAACTAAAAACAATATCAGAACAAATCAAATACTGCTTATTGCTACCAAGGTTAGATGATTTAGACGAAAAAACAGTAGATAAATTGGCGTGGCAATTCCATGTTGATTTCTATGACTATAGTTTACCTGTAGAACAAAAGCGTAATTTAATTAGGAAGTCAATTGATTGGCATAGAAGAAAAGGTACCCCGTATGCAGTACAAGAAGTCGTATCGGCAATTCTTGATGGTGCGTATGTGCAGGAGAATTGGGAGTATGGGGGAAATCCTTATTGCTTTAAAGTTGGATTAATCGAAGGACCTATGGCAAGTGATAAAACAATTACACAATTAGTCAAAGCAATAAATGCGGTAAAAAATACTAGGTCGCATTTAGATGGTGTTAGTTTTATTCGCAGACCGAATCAAAATATTTATTTTGGTGGTGCTATGCAACAACACAAAATTGTTACGATTGGCCCAGCAGTATTTACTATGCCGGATATAAATGGTACAAAACACTTTGCTTCATTAAATAATATACATAAGGAGGTAACAATCGGATGGCAAACTGGAACGGACTAATATTAACGGATAAAGGACGAGCATTACAGGCTAAAGTAGAAGCAGGACAAACATTGCTTACACTGACAAAATTTAAGCTAGGTAATGGCGTAATTAGTGGTGGACAGACATTAGAAAGGCTTACTGATTTGGTTAGTCCAAAACAAATTATTGGGATTAATACTTGCGTACCTAGTGAAAATGGTTTATGTACGATTACAGGTGTAGTCGTAAATACAGGACTTACAACTGGGTATGAATTAAAAGAATTAGGGGTGTTTGCGACTGATCCAGATTTAGGCGAAATTTTATACGCGATTACAATTGATAATCATCCTGATTATTTACAGGCTGAGGGTGGAGCGACTGTTGTAAGCGAGGAATTTAATTTAAATATCGCTATTAGTAATACGAGTAACGTTACTGCAGTGATTAACACAGCAGGTCTTGCGACAATCGGTAACATAAATACATTAATTAGTGAGCATAACCTTGACGAAAATTCCCATCAAGATTTACGTACTAAAATAGTTGCAAAAATTAATGAACACAACACAAACAAAGATGCGCACCAAAACGGAATCAAAGGCAACGCTGCAACTGCGACAAAGCTTGATACGGCACGAAAAATCAATGGTGTTAGTTTCGATGGTACGGCAGATATAACAGTAAAAGCAGAAGCAAACGGCGGTAATGCAGATACAGTAGATGGAAAGCATGCTACTGATTTTGCACCTTCTGGGTATGGATTAGGAGGAGAGGTTGCTCTTGTAACATCTGGTAGCGCTAATGATCTCATTAATACTGGATTTTATAATACTACTAGTGATGTTACAGATTTACCGACGTCTAGTTGTTGGTATTACCTAATTGTAATGAGGCATCATTCCCTGAATCCATTAACTGATTCTAAAAAATATACTAAGCAACTTGCCTATTCGTTAGAGCCCGCAAAAGACGGTACTAATATGTATGAGCGAACCCGGTATAATGGCGTATGGACGGCGTGGAAACAAATTGCTACAACAGCTTTTGTGCAATCGTTTTTTGAAGATAATTTCACAATTATTTATCCGAACGGCGGAACGAAAGATAGTCCTGCCAATGTGGCGGTGAATAGTAGATATGTCATGGATAACCCATTTCAGGGCTATCACGTAATGTGCGTAGCTGAAGTTTACTATAATAGCAAATGGGGCGAAACAGGATATCTTTATTCCTCAAATACTGGGAATGGCAGTACTGGCGGTTGTGGAGTTAAAGCTACTGTGAATAATGGTCAAATAGTGGTACAAACGGGGACGCTGGCTATAAACTCAGCATCATCCCATCTAGGAAATGGTTTTGGTAACGAAACTATATCTATAGTAACTCCGATGCCGTGTCGCGTAAAAGTATGGAAGGTAGGTAAAATATCATGATATATGCAAAAGTAGGAGAATCATTTCAATCGTTCGATGAATGTTTAGAAGGATTCATAGAAATGCAAGGAGAACGACCAACGCCTAGCCATGTAGCTAGTTCAGATGGTACTTGGGTATTGCCACACCCAACAAAAGAACAACAACTAGCAAAGTTAGAATCCGACTATCAAACAGCAGTAGCCGAATTGCAAAAATCGCTGAATATCGCACAACTACGCAATGACACAGCACTCATAGAAGATATACGCAATGATTTTGCAGAGTTGCAAGCATCCTATCAAGCAGAAAAGGAGGCGATTGAAAATGTTGCAAGTGCCGAAACGCTGTGACTTTTGCGCACATAAAATCGTTGACGATGTGTGCAAGAACAAGAAATGTATTGATTACAAACCAGATATAACAGAAGAAGTGCAAGAAGAAAGAGCTGAATAGGCTCTTATTTTTTATGTTCAAATTTAGGAGATGATTAAATGTTCAATTTTTTTCGAGAGATAGCCCCAAGCCAAACAGAAATTCTAGTAGGTTCTACCGTGTCAGCATTTGGCACGGTTTTTTGTTACCTGTTTGGTTGCTGGGATAGGCTTATTGAAGCATTACTTGTGGCAATGGTGCTTGATTATGCAAGCGGTGTTATTGCTGCATATTTGAACCCAAACAAAAAACTCAACAGTCAAAAGGGATTCGCTGGCATACTTAAAAAAATCATGATTCTCGTTATGGTTGCAACAGCTCATTTTGTGGACTACGCAACGGGACAAGAAGTCATGATTCGCAGTGTAGTGATTCTGTTTTTCTTAGGTAATGAGGGGTTAAGTATTTTAGAGAATTCGGCTAATGCTGGACTACCAGTGCCGAATGGGCTAAAAGAAAGCCTAGAACAATTTACAAAAAATAAAGTTGGAGGTAAATAATTATGAAAATTTGTATTAATGCAGGGCATTGTCCTGGCATGGATTCTGGTGCAGTAGGTACATATCTGCAAGAGGCAAATGTAACAAAAGAAATTGCTGAAATCGTATGTGCTGATTTACAAGCAGTCGGCTATGAAGTTCTTTTCGTACAAGAAAACGAATTGTACGATATCTCGGATGCCAGCAATGAGTTTGGCGCCGATGCGTTTGTATCAATTCATTGCAATGCTGCAGGAAATACGTCTGCACGTGGGACTGAAACATTTGCTTATAGTGCTGGTGGAAATGGAGAAAAACTTGCTTCTTTTATTCAAAAACAAATTATCAATTCATTAGGTACCGTAGATCGCGGAGTTAAATACGCAGGCTACTACGTTTTGAAACATACAGACTGCCCTGCTGTACTTGTTGAAACAGCATTCATTTCAAATGCAGAAGATGAAAAGTTGCTTGCAGAAAAGAAAGCCGAATTTGCTCATGCAATTGCAAGAGGTGTGTCAGACTTCTATGCAAGAGGTGTAGCATGAGCAATCTGCAAATGCTCGAAATTTGGGATGCTCTCCTCAATCTAGAGGAAGCAAGTGGGGAGCTATTCAAAAGTGAAATTCAAAATATGAAAAACAAATTGGAGGAATTAGAATGTTTGACAAACTAATCAATTTACTATTAGGTACTGCAGAAAAAGTGAAAGAAATGGATGTAAAAACACAGGCGGAAATTACGAAATACAATAACCGACAAATCAAAAAGACTGCTGTTACGTGCTTTGTAGCCGGTGTTTTAGTTGCGGTTGTAATTCAAAATTTACTATAGTTAAAAGTTTGGCCAAAAATGATAAAAGCGACAGTCCTTAAAAATCAAGGGCTGTCGCTTTTGTTTTCTCATCGAATTTTAAAAAGGAGAAAAGTGAGAATATGAATAATAAAATTAGAACTGCAGTTGTTCATTTTTGTATCTTAGCCATCGGGTTAATTGTTGGTTTTTATATCGGAACACAATATTATCCGCGCATCGATACAAAAACAGAAGTACATACTGTAGAAATTGAAAAGCCTATTTATATAGAAGGAAAAATCACGGGTGAAACAGAAACGCAGATTGCATATGTACCGAAAGAAACCATCATTGAACGATATATCGATGCGGAAACAGGCAAAGAAGTTACGAAAGAATCGCTTGAAAAAACCGATCTCGATGCAACGATCGGAAAAACGGAATTCAATGTGAAGCTCAATGGTAAGGATGTAGAATTCCAAAAATCTGATGATGAAAAATATGTATTTGATAAAAATAAAGTTGCATTGAATCAATCTAGTACAATCACATTTGATGCCACTGTAGCACCACAAGTCGTAGATAATACGAAGCGTTGGGGAGTAGGCGTCGGATATGGTACCAATAGCACCGCTTATATGATTGATTTTCCTATTGGGAAAAGCGATTATGTCGGCGGTTGGGCATACAAAGACAATGTTTCTAAAACAGCAGGAGTAAAAATTAACTTTTAGGATGTGTTTGTATGGGCGATAATAAACTATTAAAAGAAATTGCTAGAAAATTAGAATGGCGTAGGGTGGAACATCACTGTGATTTTACTACAGGAAGTGTTAGTTCTCCTTTTAGTGTATGCCCTTTATGCGGCGGTGTTGAAACTTCTGAATATGATGCCATAAAGGAACTGCATAATGATAGGCGCTTCCATAAAGGTCATTTTAGCGACTGTTTGTTTTCTAAAATTGATTTATCAAAAAATTGAAACTGCTGTTAAAGTGTAAATGAATGAAGCCTGCATCGTTAATTTGATATGATCCCCTCATAGAAACAGTTATATTATTTTAACTGTCTACTATAAAGGGAGCATATCATTTTTACTTGGTGCAGGCTTTTTGTGTTTAATGGAGAAAAAAATATACCATTTATAATAAAGAATATGATATAATATTAGTTACTAAATTTTAAAATTTCTATATTTTGTGTCAGTGACTCTTGATATATAGCAAAAGAAGGTGAATATAATCAGGGCAGAACATATAAATACTGTGCAACATAATATGGGGCTTGGCATCACAGAACCTAAATTTGCTTTTTTAGATGGTGATATACAAGCTGTTGTTAAAGTTTATAACAGCGTTGAAGGGAATTTAGTACTTTTCAACGAGTATTTATGCTATAGGTTGGCGATTTTAATAGGTTTAGAGATGCCCAATTCTGGAATATGTTTACTAGATAAAGAGACGAAGATTATGAATGGGGTGGCGAATGAAAGTAATGAGGGGTATGGATTTTATTCTACATACTTAAATAAAGCCACAAAATTAGTTAGCCCTATTATATCTCTAATAAAAAATAAAGATGATTTTTACAAAATAATTTTGTTTGATCATATTATATATAATACAGATCGTAATGAAGGGAATTTGTTGGTTCAGTATTATAAAAATAATATATCATTAAAAGTAATTGATCATACTCATGTTTTTAAAAATGGTGCCATATGGGATAAATATTGTTTGCATGATGGTATCAAAGAAAAAGATTATTTTTCAACAGATATAATGGATCGAAATAGTGTTTTATATGGTATGTTTTTTGAGCATATTTCATATAATAAGGATGTTTGTAGATCTTTAATCCCTAGTTTCAGACAGCATATTAGAAACGATAAGATTAGCGAAATTATTCATGAAATGCCGAATAAATGGTTGCCGGAGCAGAATGATCAAGAAGCACTTAAATTATATTTACTATATCGTATTGAGCATTTAGAAGATATAATAGAAACTATAGATCGGTATCTTAAGAGGTAGAAAGGAGGTATATTGTCATGTACCATATTGAATATGCAGCATTAAAATATTATAATTCGCCTATATCTGAAGAGTGTTTATATATTGGTATGCTTTTTAATAACGTAACTACTGGTGAATGTAATTTTGAATATATCTCTAATTTTTCAAGATTTCAAGCTTTTGATGATGAAGCCGATATTGATTTTATAAAACTGTATTTAAATGGAATAAAGAAAAGTGTTGAAAGTAGTCTTTTTGATAACGTAAGAGAGTTTGATATGCAATCATATATAAAACTATTTGCCAATGAAATTCGTTTTACAGAAATAACAAAAATTAATGTCGAAGATAGAAATTATGTAGAAAATATTACCAAACTGTATTTAAAATATGATTTTACAAAGAAGAATAGATTATCTTCATATGAAGAAAAAAAGTATATAAAGAAAATACTATCATCTTCATTAAATGCTAAATTTTCACCCTCAAAATTAAAAGGTGATTATGATGAAAGTATTAATTTTGATTACGTTGTTAATAATATAGGAATAAAGTTATTTTCTTTTAAAGATAAAAAGGTTAATAAAATGATTTCAAGTGCTAAACAATGGTCTTTTACAGCTGATGAATTGAGCCAAAAATATAAAATTGTGTTTTTGGTAGATGCGATTGATGAAAGTAGTAAAGAGCAAAAAATAGTGAAGGATATATTAAAAAAGCATGCAACTGTATGCCCAATTAATGAAGGGTTAGATCATATTTTGGGATTAATTCAGAATTAAATAGAAAAATCTTTTGGTTTGCAAGTTTATTTCAATAAAAACCCCAGGCATTGGTTCAAAATGTATCAGTGCCTGGGGATTTTCGTTTGGGGACAAATTGGGGACGAACTGTATTTGTTTATATTATTTTTGTGAGTTTGCATGTTATAATAAAACTGTAAAATCCCTTATAAATCAGCATTTAAAAACTGTATGCTTCTATAATATATAAGCAATGTAATTTATAAGGAATTGAAACGATGGAAATAATTCACTAATAGATACGAAAGGTAATACGTTATTAGATTACCTATAAGGATATTGTGAAATAGGTGCGATGTTAATCATGATCGTGAAGGAGAGTTAGCAGGATTTTTGTCGCTTTAACTCGAATTTTAACATAATAGTATATTTACAATAATAGGAGTAGAAAGTGAAAAACAAGAAAATGTTAGCTTGGATAATTGCAGTTCTTTTTGTTTTGGGAGCAATTGGAATATACATAGGCAATTACTTTATTAATTTTGCTTTGCAAAGAGGAAATGATCAGGACAAAACAGCGGTACCTGCTGCTTGTATGCAAATTTTAGATCCACGAGTAAAAAAACAAGATGAGCCTTCGGTTGTAAAAGAAGAATGGACAATAGTATCATTGGATGGATTAAAGTTAGTTGGGACACACTTTGTGCCTAACGATTTTAGTGACAAATGGGTGGTTGTTGTTCATGGTTATGGTAGAGATCAAAATAGCGTTTGGGATATTGCTACAAAATATTTAAGTGAAGGGTATCATGTATTAACGCCAGATTTACGTGCAAGTGGCAAAAGTGAAGGAATTTATTTAAGTATGGGGTTTTTAGAAAGCGATGATATTAAACTATGGATTGATGACATTATAGCGAAAGACCCACAGGCGAAAATTATATTACATGGGGTATCTATGGGAGCGGCAACTCTTATGTTAACCGTTGAAAAGGATGTACCTAGTCAAGTTAAAGTTTTAATTGAAGATTGTGGTTATACTAGTGCGTATACAATGTTTATAATGCAACTTGAAAAGATGTTTGGTTTACCGTCGTTTCCGATTATGAATATTGTCGATGGTGTTGGAAGGGTAAAAGCAGGCTATTTTATATCGGATGCAGCACCAATAAAAGTCATGGGAAAAATAAAAATTCCAACCTTGTTCATTCATGGTGAAGATGATGAACTTGCACCTGTATTTATGGTAGATGAATTATATAGCGCGGCAGCTTGTGAAAAAGAAATTTTAAAGGTGCAAAATGCAGAACATGCTGATGCAAGAAAAGTAGATGCAGATAGATATTACGGTACAATTTTCAAATTTATTAATGATAAATTATAAAGACATTTGCAAGAGCTATAGTAAATGATTTTCTAAGTAAAAAGAGTGTAAGAGTGTTCAATGAGCCTTTCGCCTGCATAGGAACACCTTACACTCTTTTTATAAAATTTTAAGTTAAATAGTCTTTAGTTATACATTCCGTTTTGCGCCATATAATCATAAATTGCTTTTCCGTGTTCTTGTTCTTCTTTTTGAATATGATTTAGTACATCTCTAACATTGTTCTCGGTGAATTCAAAAATAGAAATATTATAGTCAGAGGAAACATATTTTTCTGTAGTTAATGCATCTGAGCATAGATAAGCATCATTTTGTTTGTTCATTGTATTATCGTAGTATGCGGCTTGTGAAGAAGGTTGCTGTAAAGTATTTGAATTATTATTACTACTACTATTAGCATTTATAGTTGGTACAGATCCATTTAGAATTTGATCAATGCTGTTTAGATGTTGTTGCTCTTTTTGACTGATTTGCTGGAATAAAGATTTTAATGATGGTGAGGAAGCTGATTGAGCGTATTTATTGTATTTTTGAACGCAAACTTCTTCACATTTTTTTAAGTCTGTTAACAGATTCACTTCTTTTTGTGTTAACAAAAAAATCACCCCTTCAATAGTATGACTGTTAAAAGCATAACTATACTACTGTATTTCTTAGTTGAGATTTTGATAATCTTAGTTTATTTATCATTATATTAAAATATTTATGATTATTGCTAAAATAAAAAATTATCGTTTAAGTAAAAAAAGGATTCATTCTTAATATATAGAAGTGTCATTGTAAAACTATTTACGGAGGGGCGTTCATGAATTTTAAAGGGTATGTTCAAGTCTATACTGGTGATGGAAAAGGAAAAACAACTGCGGCAATAGGGCTAGCAATTCGAGCATTAGGCGCAGGTAAAAGAGTTTGTTTCTTACAATTTATGAAGAACAAGTCGTATAGTGAACATTGTATATTAAACAATTTGTCTAGAAATTTGACGGTTAAAACGTTTGGAAAACCTTTTTTTATTGCTAAAAAAGAAGAATTTGACCGATTGAAAGAGGAGGTCATCGGTGAAGAAATTGTTGTCTTTAAAAGTGGTTTTCCACCGCAAGAATATGTAACTTTAATTCATGAAGGAATGGAAGTGGCAAAGCAAGCAGTACAAAGTGGCGATTATGATATTGTTATTCTTGATGAAGTCATTGTAGCGGTATATTTTGAATTAATTGCAGGGAGTGAGTTGGATTTTTTAATTCAAAATAAATTAGATTCTGTTGAACTTGTTTTGACAGGACGCAAAGCGTCTAAGGAATTAATTGAAAAAGCCGATCTGGTTACAGAGATGAAGGAGATAAAACATTATTATACTAATGGAATTGAAGCGCGTGTAGGTATTGAAAATTAGTTTTTTAGAATTATCAAAATGTGTAGTTGGGGTGAACGATAGGGTTACCATTAATTCAGAAAAATAATTTTAATTCTGGTAAATTTTTATCTAGAAAGAAAATATTCTTTATAGTATAATAATCGCTATCTATGGGATTGTATTATCTTTGTTAGCATTATCAGAATTTAATGAAAATTAGGGAGAGAAAAAGGTTAGCAGAAATATTACCACACCCCAATTTGATAGGATTTGGAGGCGGTTTTATGAGTTTGAAACAAGAGTACAAAAATAAAATAGTATCTGCTGATGAAGCAGTAAAAGTTGTGAAATCTGGAGACTGGGTAGATTATAGCTTTTGCTTGGGACAGCCAGTTGCGCTTGATCAGGCATTGGCACTAAGAAAAGAGGAGCTTTTTGATGTGAAAATTCGGGGCGGACTACGAATGGCTCCATTAGCTGTGGTTGATGCTGATCCTGAGCGTGAACATTTTTGTTATAATAGCTGGCATTTTAGTGGACTTGAACGGCAATTAAGTGATAAAGGTTTGTGTAACTATATTCCGATGATTTATCGCAACAAGCCTTTACATTATCGTAAGAGCTTAGATGTTGATGTGGCAATGCTTATGGTTACACCGATGGATGAGTATGGAAATTTTAACTTTTCTTTTACGAATTCAGCAACCAAAGCCATTGTTGAGAAAGCAAAAATTGTTATTGTTGAGGTAAATGAGAATTTGCCGAGAGTTATTGGAGGAAAAGAAAACTCCATTCATCTTAGTGAAATTGATTTTATTGTTGAGGGGAATAATCCTGATATCCCGGTCATTAATCCAGGGAAAATATCGAAAGAAGAAATTAAGATTGCAGCGCTTATTGCAGCGGAAATTCCTAATGGGGCTACGATTCAGCTCGGCATTGGCGGATTGCCAAATGCGGTAGGAACAATGATTGCAGAATCGGATTTGGAGGACCTTGGTTTTCATACGGAAATGCTGGTAGATGCCTATATGGTGATTGATAAGGCTGGAAAGATGACAAACAAAAAGAAGAATATTAATATGGGGAAAGGTGTTTTTTCTTTTTGTGCGGGAAGCAATGATTTATATGAATGGGTGAGAGACAATAGACAGATTGAGTCTTATCCGATTAATTATGTAAATGATCCAGCAGTTATGTCGCAAATTGACCACTTTATTACAATTAATAATTGCATTGAAGTAGATTTATACGGTCAGGTTGCTTCAGAATCAGCTGGTAAACGTCATATTAGTGGCACTGGAGGACAGTTAGATTTTGTAACGGGAGGATATTTGTCTAATGGTGGAAAGAGTTTTATTGCGCTTACCTCTACGTTTGTTGATAAAAAAACCGGTGAACTTAAATCGCGTTTAGTACCGAGTTTAATGGAAAGTACAGCAATAACAAATCCTAGATCACAAGCACATTGTTTAGTTACCGAATGGGGAATTGCTGATTTAGCTGGAAGAACGACATGGGAACGTGCGGAAAGAATTATTCAAATCTCGCATCCTAGTTTTCATGATGAATTAATAAAACAGGCAGAAAAATTAGGGATTTGGCGCAAAACAAATAAGCGTATGTAATAAGCCCTTATTTAGGTGAAGTTTAAACTTCAATTGAATCGGCAGATAACATGGAAGCATCCTATTGAAAGTATCATAGGGTGCTTTTTATTATCAAAGTACCGGAATAATTATTATTAATAAAAAACACTTCAAAATGATGTGACCCCAAGAAGTTAGACTTAAATGCGAAGTAGAA
>UMED01018688.1_pt1 | contig 81169 bp, 86 predicted proteins | sample 1964661 | NCBI WGS metagenome assembly UMED01 (sample SAMEA4836011, study PRJEB28245) | human gut metagenome | biome: gut microbiome; material: fecal sample | place: Denmark | collected 2008
AACATATTAACTGCTAAATCTACAATTTCACTATGAATTGATTCTGGTAGTTCACATTTACTAGCCCCATTAGTAGTATTGAATCTTAATGGTTTCCTGTAGTAAGTCAATGTAACATTACCTAATGTAGTATATGAATCCACTGCTACTTCTATATAATTATATTTAGTAGTAGGATCTGATACTAATGCAACAGCAGGTTGTCTAACAATAGGTGTATTGTATGCAGTTTTAATAAACTTACCAAGATCCCTATACTTAACTAATTGATTATCTACTCTAACAAAATCCTTGTATTGTTTATATGTACCTTTTACTTTACTAAAAGAATGTACATATAAGAAATATTCTTCAGTAGATACATATGGTAATCTGTATCTTGTGAAACCATTAAGAGTAGTACCTGTTGCGGTTAACTCTTTTTCTACTAATAAACTCTTAATAGAATCTGTATTTCTAGTATGTATGTTGGTTTCAGTTTCCATCTGATCATCACCAACATAGTTCATCATTACATATCTATCTTGAGCTTCATTTAGTATCGAAAATATAAGATCAGAATTAGGCTTTTGGTCTATAGTAAGAGTAGGATCTATTAATTGTATCCTGCGCTCAAATTCCATTTGCATTTCTTTTGAGTTTATAATTCCTCCTTTCCTTGGGGAGCAAAGAATGACCAAATATAGCCATTTTTGGAGAACCCCAATTTACCACGTTTATTGTTTAGTTTAATATTGCGTGACAAATTACCATTTGCCCCTATTCCATAAAGGAAGTCTATAACGTCTTTGCATTTATTCCAAACTGCTATAAAATTACCATGTTTATCATATTGATAAACCTTTTTTGAAGATTTCTGCCAGTAAGAAGATAAACTACATTTCACAACATTTAAATGTTCTTTTCTGTATTTATCATTTTTCCAAAGTTCTTTATGTGTGTTCTTTATTGCTTCTCTAGTATTTTCTTTTCTTGGTTGTCCTAAATTAGCTTCAAGAAGCTTTTGTTTATGAACTTCAGTTAATTTGATACCTTTTCTTCCATCTTTCCCACCAGATTCTATATTATAACCAAACTGTTTGTTATTAGATTTGTAATGGCTTATCCAATGTTTTTCTCTGATGTCAAGTTCTTCTTGAGATTTACATATTTCAATTACAGAAAAATCAAAATTATTTAAGCCGTATTTATATATAGCGTTATGGAAATATGTTTTATGACACTTAGTCCAAGGTCTACTGAACGTCATGTGTTGAATCAATCTCTTGCGCACAGGAACGGTAGTTTGTCCTATATACACTTTCCCATTAATAAGATTTTTAAATCTGTAAATAGAAAATTTAGTCTCAGAATAATCTGGGTTTGATAGCAAAGTGGCATAATATTCTTCTTCAGATATTTGCATATTTTTTGCGTCCATCTATACCTCCTATTCTGATAATTGTGCTACGTACTGTGGATGTGTTTGAGTTCTTGGAGATTCAATATTCTCAATTGCCATGTCAGCAGCTAGTTTAACTACTTCATATTGCATATACTCTGGAATTTCATCTAGAGTAGACGTAATATCTTGATTATTAATCTTTCTTGGATATGCCAGATAAGTAATATCTATAGTGTAGGGACCTACCATGAGATCCCTATCTATAAACACTATTAACTTATTATCCTCTAGTATTGCTACAGGTTCTTCAATCCAAGGTTTATTATTATAAGTTTCTAAGAATCTAGTAGCTTGTTCGTGACTAATAAGTTTTACTGTAGCTATTTTATTACTACCAAAATGTAAAATTCCTTCTAAGAAGTACATACGCTTATCTTGAGTATCATCACCATAAGTAATACTAGATTTGAAATTATTCATAGTGAGCCTATTACTTATAGGTTCACTTAGTAAAGACAATCCTTTATCAGTTTTTACTAAACCTTCTAAGTCTGCTACTCTTTTTACATTACCTTCAAATGGTATTCTAAGAGTATTGTTCCCAGTAGCTTTGGTAGCTATCTTACTTAGATATGCTGTATATAACCAATAATCAATTTCCTCAGGTAAAAAAGATGGACAACCAGATATACCGATATTAACGGCATTTTTATCTGCTTCAATCTTAAATGCTATATGTGCTTCTAATACTGTCATGTTTACTTTTACTTAGATTCGATTTCTTGAAGTATAGTCATTTTGATATCCTGATTCTTTTTATCATTTAATGAAGCAATAGCATCTTCTAAACTTCTACCAATGATATCAGTACCATAGTAATAGATGTTTTTAGACTTACGAATTACATTCTTTGAAATAGCTGCTTCAATAATGTATTGAGTATCTCTTACTTTGTTGTTTACCCAAATCAAGAAGAACTTATCAGGATTATTTTCAATAAGATCAAATAAACTACTTTCAACTAGCTCATTACTGATATTATCAGTCTTGTGACCATATAAGCGTAAACATTTGCGCATTTCCTCAATTGACATCTTATTAAATTCAGAGAATGCCTCACGTTTAGCTTTATTTCTTTTGTTAGCTTCTTCAGCTTCAATTTCTTTATTTACAAGAACATAATCATGAGTAGGCTTAAGGTTGTTAATACCATTTGCTACTCTTTTGTGTCCTTTTAAAAATAAATATGCAAGTTCATCTTCAGGCCTTTCTGTATGTAAAACTTTATCTCTTGCGCCTAAACCGATTGCATATGTTTTCCAGAATCCACTTTGTGGAGATAAATGTCCTTCTTCATATCCCATTTCTTTCTCCAAACGTCTAGCATCTTCTGGGGTTAAACCAGTATATCTATTACCAGATCTTGTCCAGTAAGTACTGATATAATCTTTACAATTCTTATACTTAGCTATTCCAGCCCATGGATTTGTACGGGCGAATTTTAATATAATATCCATAGTATTTTATTCTTTATATTTCCAGATATATTTTATCTTTTTCAGAAATTTAGGATCTTTCAATTTTTCATCATTACTACCATTACAGTATTTAGTTATCGTATTTGCACAAATTCCAGTCTGTTTTACTGCTTCTGATATACTATGAAACTCCGCAATAAACGTATTGTCTTTAGTATATTGTATTACGGCTTTCGGAGCAATTTTAGAACCAAATTCTTTTCCAGCTCTTTTCAAGTTTGCTTTTCTTTTAAGGAAGTTTTCAGATACTGTTCTTACTCTAGTTTTTGGTTTCCAGTCTGTAGGATCTATTTCTAAAGGTGTTGATGGATAATCTTTTTTATAAACCCATATATACGGATTTACTTTGGAATAGGTTTTTATATCTTTACGTATTACTCGCAATATAGAAGCTTTTGAAATCTTAGATTTTTCTTCTGCCTCTGTTACACTTTTGTATTCGCAAATAAATTTACCATTTAACGAATACTGTAGTACGGGATTATAAAACTTAGACATGTCTTTACCTTTGTGTACTGCAGATATCTTAGCTTTTGCTTCATCTGTGTGAAACATTATATCACCACCACAATCACTATTATACCCATATTCGGAATTATTTGAATGTAATTTCTCAATCCAAAATTTCTCTAATTCCTTTGCTTTTTCAATATCGTCTGTAGAATCTATAACTTCTACTGTAAATTGTTCTAATCCTAATTCGGCTAACGCCTTATGAAAATTATATTGTGAACCACTCAAAGCTTTATAAAGATGCTTTTTCATTCTAGCGCCTACTCCTTGAGTGGTTACGCCAATATAATATTTATTATTTAATTTGTTGGTTGCTTTATAGATATCAAAATTTCTAATTTCTTCCATGTCAATAGATTTTTATTTGACACTTTAACGGAAGGATTAGTAATTTGTTCCATAAAAGGTGCACTGATTAATCCTCGACCTCCATCAATAACTCACCACATGCACGGGGATCCCTAAGCATTATGCCCATCTCTCCGAGGAAATGTACAGAATAGCCGTCCTTTGCATTAGATCTTACTGTGGATTTATTCTTAGAGTAACCAGTTCCCGGAGCTACAGAACCTGAAGTATTCCAGATAACCATCTCACGGTCCTTACGAACAACCTTAACGATATTAGCTTGACCATCACGTCTACCAAGATCCAAGAATGTCATTCTATAAGATTCCAGTGGTTTACCAGATACCGGATGTAATAAACGATTATAAGTAGTATCATCATACAACGGGAAATGTTTCAATGTCAACTCGATGCCATTTGTCATCTTGTATGTTACAAACTGACCACCTAAAACCAAAGCCTGACCAGAACCACTGATAAACTTCGTATCAATCAAGTTCATTGTAGCTGCTTTTTGTTTCAATACACGGTCAAATTCTCTCATACCCATTTCACCAGTCAAAGCAACAAACTTACGTTCGTTAGTACCTAAGATATTGTAAGACAAGTCAAACAAGAAGTCTTCCAACAATTCCGGAGTCAATTCAGTATAGTAACGTCTGTTAGACGGAGCGATCTGTTGCAACAAACCTGCAGGAATGTAAACCGGACGACCATTCGTACCTAACAATGAAGTAGAACCGTCTTTATTTACATTAGACTTAGAGTAAACCATCATTCTCTCACATCTCTTAGACCACTCACGCATTGCCTTCCATTCCTGATAATCAGACCACAAGTAAGAAGTCTTACCAGTTTTAGGATCTTTTAAAGCAATCCAAAGTACTGTAGAATAAGCTGTACCTGTAATATCATAATCCAAGCGAGTTGTAAACAAGAAGTTTCTCATCTTGAAATGAGTATTATAATTCAGGATATCACCCTCTTCACTGTATTCTTCGTAAGCAGAAGCCAAACGAGATACTTGACGACCAGCTAACAAATATTCACCAGGAATATAAGAGTTAGATTGACCATCTGCAATGAAACAAGTATAAACCCATTCATTACCATCTTGATAAGGAGCACCAGAAACACGTACTTGATACTCTCTATTATCAAATTCCAAAATTGCACCAGGACCAAACCATTTGTCCTCTAACCACAACATGATAGGTGTGTTACCCAAACCTGCCATAACTGTGCTAGCATTTGCAGCAGTGATTTCTGTTCCCTGCCATTTTGCAGAGCGAATTGTCACAGCTCTATCGCTATCGATCATTACAGACCATTCGTAGTCTCTTTGGTCAATTGTCATTACATTACCAAGACCACCAGTAATTGCATCCAAAGAAGTGCTATAACCATCATCTTTAGAACCGAATACATAAGAAATAACACGAGTTACTTCATACGGTCTAGTAAGCATTGCATTTGAAATCATATTCTCATCAACAAGATCTGAGAACCATTTACCTCTACCGATCTGTAAATTATTTAAAATTCCGTTATCCATATAAATGTTAGTAATTTATTTTTAATTAAAGTAGTTGTACTGCACGACTAAAAATAGAGTTAGATGAACTTGTATTAATTCTCTTAGTACCTTTACTAACGCCTGTTGATCTGAGACTATTTTTCAGATTTTTAATAGCAGAGCTAGTACCCTGTTTTTTGGCAGCATCTAACAAAGTGTCACCTCGCATTGTAAAATAAGCTGACTCTATTAAATTCTTTACGCTCTTGGAATAGTCTTTTTGGTACTGAGTTTTTCCACTAGCGTCGGCTTTAAATATATAAGCCAATAATTCTTTTTTGTCCTTAGCTGGTATCTTAATACCACGTATATTGTCCAAGGACTTTATTTCACCGACAACGTCGTCAAAAAACTTTTGTTGGCGCTGTACCATTTCCTCCTTTTTGATTCTTTGTTGCTCTAATAGCTCTTCTTTCTCTTTTGCAACAATCTCTTGAAGTTCCTCAACTGCGTCTTTTGCCTCATCCTCTAATACTCCAGCATCTTCAAATCTTTCGATTTTCTTAGCAATTTGTTTGTCACTGTAACCTTTTCTAGCTAGTAACTCTCTCAATACTATCTTTTGCTCATTTTCATTTTCAATATCGACATTGTCAACATCAATGTCCGGAGTAATAGAGAAATAATCTTCTAACTTACCACCATTACGAACAAATTCATCTAATTTTGCAACATCTTCGCTTGCATATTCTGGAGTAGATTGTTCTTCGATTACTTCTTTAAAATACTTAACCAATTCTTCTACAGTCTTTGGTTTTTCTTCTTCCTCTTCTTCATCAAAATCCCATTCTAATTCTTCAGCAATCGCATCAAATAAAGCAGATACTTGTTTAGATTCAACCTCATCTTCTTCAGTTTCCTCCTCAGATTCTTTTTCAATCTCTTCTTCAGTCTCCTCTTCTTCAATCTCTTCTTTATCCTTTTTCTTAGAAGCTTTTTTAGATTTCTTAGGCTCTTCTACTTCTTCCTCTTCGATGTCTTCAGTTTCCTCTTCCTCTACTTCTTCCTCTTCTTCTGTCTTCTTGTTCTTAGATCCAGGAGTAGCAGGTCTAGCTTTAACAGACTCTTGTTTCAGTCTCTCTAACTCTTCATCATCAATATCATCATCTTGAGAGATGGTGTTACCAACTTGTTCAGTAAACATATCAGTTATAGCTGTAAATCCAAATAGTGTATCGTTACTATTGTTTTCCATAATTAATTATAATTAGATTGTAATTGTTATTTTTTCTTTCTGCCTTTATGATTCCATTTTGTGGCGTTCTGTGCGAAGATTGCCCTCTTCCTAGTCAATGGGTTTTTACTATGTGTTAATTCTTCAGTACTCTTACCTGTTCTCTTTTTAAGAGCATTAAACTTACCACGATTCTTTTTCTTGATGTGTATACCTCCATCTTTATAAGAAGGAATTGGGTATACTGGGTATAAATTTTCCATATTGATTATTCTTTATTTAGTTCATTACCTACAAATCCAGCACCACCTAATGGCATTAAAATTTCCATAGGAATTAATTTATTTAGTCTATCAATATACTCGTTTTTATTTCTATACAAATCATATTGATTCTTAACCATTTTAAATGTAACCCTTATGTTGTTTTCTTCCTTCTTTACACTGGCAACATTTTCTAATATGACCTTGATCACAATTTAATATTTTTGCAGCCTGGTAAGAAGAAACAAATTCACCAACGTATTCTTTATTTAAATTAAACACTAATACTACTTTACCTTTATTTTTACCGTGTTTAACTTTAGTAAGATTAACTCTACGTTCTTCTGGCACGATTTTTGAATCCCCGCCTTCGAGTATATTGTAACCGTACTTACGATCATTTGATTTATAAAAGGCAATGTAGTATTTTTCTAAATCATTTGCTTCTTCTATGGTTAAACAATCTCTCAATATTTCATGTCGTATATTTAACCATCCGTACTTTAAAATGGCATTATAAAAGTAATTACTATGTTTATATCCACGACCATTCGCCCATCTTAAAGAAGGAATTTGTTTTGTAATTCCTATGTATACTTTATTATTTGGTAATGTATGTTTATATACGCAGTAATCTTTACATGCCATAATTAGTCCTCCTATTTTTTAGATTTAGATTCACCAACTACTTTATTTTTTAAAGCAGTCTTTGCTTTTAATTGTTCTCTCTTATAAGCTGCATCATCTTTCATCTTCTGCAATCTTTTAGCTTCTTGTAATTTTCTATTCTCAAGAGCTATTTTCTCTTTCTCGATGGTGGCCTTTAATTTGTCAGCTTTTTCTTGTGCAGCAATTTTACGCTTTTCAAGTTCTTTCTTATTTTCTTCAGCTCTGGCTTTGTTTGCTAAATCCATTTGTTTGCTCATAGCATCAGATACAGCTTTTTGTCTAGCTATTTCTTGATTACCAATCTCAATTACATCTGGTATACCATTCATATCTTGATCCATATTCTCAGATCCTCTATAAGCATTCAACTGAGCCACAGTAATCTTAGTAGCATTATCTTGATCAATTTTATATTTATTAAGATCAAGTTCAGCTTCTTTAAGCATCAGCTCTTCTTCCTTAACTTGATTTTGCATTTCAATAAGCTGCTGCTGTTGTTGATTTTCTTGCTCTTGCATTGCTTGCTGCTGTTCCAATCTATTGTTTTCTATATCTTGTAATTTAGATTTGATTACACTTAAATTGTCACTAGTAAATATTTCAGCAGCATCTAACAATGATGCACCATTTTGCATAGCCGGCTGTACAAGACTCTTAAGTTGTTCAATAGCTTGACTTTCTTTAGTACTATCAGTTACAAAAATATCAAAGTCTTCATATGACCAACTGTCATCCATCCGTAAGAATGTTCTGGTACCTTCATCAAATATATAGTTTAAGTATTTCTTGTCATCTTTCCATGCAAATTTAGCACTATCTAATAACATTGATAATACATGTGTTTTAATTTGATTATGTAACCAAAACCACGGTTCAGTAATATGAGCAGATTGAACTACAGATCTTTCTACGTTACCTACTAATTCATTGCTAGAAATAGAACCTTGTCTTTGTTTTGTTACTCCAGATAATTCTGATACCATTTCTTCAATCTTTGCAAGTAATTGAATATATGTATTAATGGTATTAGACATACTTGCATCAATAGAAGTCCATTGATTATATGGTGATGGTTTACCACCTTCTCTACCAGGAATATCCCAACCTTCTTCATATGGATTAACAAATGCTACACCAAGTGCTCCTAAGTAATGCATCCACTTGTCAACATCTATACCCATACTTTTTGGTATTTGAGTAACATCTATTACAGGTATTTTTCCTTTATCTCTAGCTATTGCCATTTCAAGACGATACCAAAGTATAATATACATGTATTGTAGCGGTTTCATGATAGCAACTAACGATTTAGCTTTAGTATTTGTGTTACTATAAGCTGCACCAGTATATGGCAATTTGGCACTATTTAAATTATCACCTCTACGGAACTGATATTCTAGTGGTTGCATACCAAAGTAAAGATCATCGCCTGCTCTGTATCCTTCCCATGCTTCAATAATCCATTTCCATTCAACATTGATTTCTTCACCAGTAGGTTTATAATATTCATCTACCTGTATTTCATCCGGCATACCTGTCTCAGGATCTATTATTGTAACAAACCCTATCTTTTTAAGTGATTTCCAGCATACATGATAAACTACAATGTTATCTGGATCTCCATAAGGATTATGGTCTGGTAATTTATTGTATGATTTTAAGTTATAATGAACAAAATCATCTACTGGACTTTTGTCTGGACCAAATCCTGCTGTAGGCTTTTGATCTACTATTTCTAACAATTCATTTAATTGCTTTTCATCCAGTTTATCATAAAACTGATCATATATTTGACTCCAGGACATTAATGATCTATAACAACACCAAGATGCATCGTGAATGAATTCAATTCCTTCTTCTGCAGGATATTTAAAATCTTTAGGATTAATTCTTTTAATAACTGGTTCACCATTTCTAATTCCTATATAGTACTCTTCAAGTCCTGCAACAAGTGCATCTTTAAAGCCTTTCATAAATTCATGGGAAATGTTTTCTTTCTTAAGTAAGAACAATAGACTTTGATATGCTGTTGTTTCTGCTGCATCTTTATAATCCTTTGTTAAATACTTTTGTATTTGCTCTGGTGTTTGAATTTCTCCAGTCTGTAATCCTTCTTGAAATCTAGCTTGATCCTCTGGACTTAATTTAGCAAGCATAGCAGCTTGCATATAATTTAATAACATCTGTTTAGCTTTATCCTGTACTTCACTACTAGCAATATCACTAGTACGACACACTCTAAAGTTAAATGGACGTTTTGTTTCTTCACCTAATAGTAAGTCTACTTTTGGTCGTATTATATTATAATCCTGTGCCATTGCTGGAAAACCATCATCCTGATTAAAAGGATTAGTAACATACTTTAGATCTTTTTCATTATAAATGCTATTATATAAATCATAATAGCTTTGCATTTCTTCTTCGTCTGGTATACTATCAGATGAAGCTATACCGGATATTCCAATGATATAATCTACGCAATCTTTACGCCATTCTTCAGTTTTCTTGCTGAGCGGTAATCTTTGGATAGGAAACGAGTTGACTGTTCTTTCCATATTAATTAGTAAACATAAATGTGGTTGTATTATTATTTAAAGGCATGAATGTAAATGAATCATCTGTATTCTTAAACAATGGTTTATCAAACAATCTCATTTTCTTTTCAACATCCTCTTTCTTTTTTACTTGTATATTATACAATTGTTCTCTATAGACCATTACCTGCATAAATGCCATAACTCTATCGAAATTTCCTTTGTCATTGTATTGAATAAGTTCCTCTAGAAATGGTTCAGACAATACAGTATTTAAACCTAATTGTTTTTGATCCCTAAGTTCTTCTAGCCATTCTTTAATCTTACCTTCTCCCCAAAGTTTGATTTCTCTATTCATATGACATCCTTTTCGTCTATTTACTGTAGAATTATTAACAATATCTTTAATAATGTCTGGTTGATCAGCAAGTAAATGACTACAATGTTTGTTATTGAAATAAGTAAATAAACCAGTGTTCTGGTTTTCTACCATTGCTTTTGCATTATAGTAAATAAGTAACTTACGAACATTTTCATAAAACTCTTCAGCAGTTTTTGGCCTACCTGTATATTCTGCTACAATGATATCTGAATATGATTCAAAGTCTTGAAAACGTTTATATATAAAACAAGAACCTAATGAATTAGTACCTGATTGATCGTGATCATATGGGTCAATACCAGCTATATATAAACCAAATGGTGCATCTTTAACTGGGTGTTCCCATATAACTATTTTACCAGTAGGATCAGAATTCTTTGGTAATGGGAATTCGGTTATGTCTCCTGTTTTCTGTATATTCCAAATTATCTCTCCATTAACTAGAGTAAGAGTACCTACTTGTTTATGATTCTGTAACTTAGTGTTAGTTCTTATCCTTGCTAATTGTTTTTGTAATTCTTTCTTTGGGAATATGTTACCAGATAATTCAGTAAATGCTTCTGCAGGAGATTCAGAGTGTTCTGCTACGTATCTATCTATTTGTTGAGAACTAGTGGCTTCTTTTAACTCTTCTTCACGTAAATTTAAAATAAACTGCCTTGCTTTATCATGAAGAGTGTTACCATCTTCATCCATGTACAATCGCTTACCATTCTCATCACGTATATCCAAATTAGTATGTTGAGGTATAAAGAACCCACATTCTTTACTCTGGATACCATCGTCCCATATATTCTCAAAACCTATACAGTTATATGATTTGGGATTGTAAAATGCTTCACGTAATGTCATTACTGCAGGACCTTCATCACCACCAGTACCAAACATAATCATCAGACCAAAGGCAACACCATCTTGTTCTACGGATGGTCTAGCAATTTGCCACGCAGCTTTAAGTTCTGGGAAAGTACCTGCCTCTTCCCAGAGTATTAACATACCTGCTTTACCACGTACAGCATCTGGGTTATCTTTCAATGATACACCTATTATCTCTGATTTATAACCAACTTCAATTTTATTACCAAAATTATCAGTTACAATCATAGAAGCTCTACGACGCATACTAGTATTTACAGCTTGTCGTTTCTTACCCCACGCCGTGTTTTCATCTATAAAGTCCATGTAATCCCAGGCCTTAGTAAGGATACCATCATCAGTAAGATACTGTTTATTTGAGGCATACACATAAGACTTAGAACCGGGTATTAAAAAGAAATTACGACAAAGCATAGAACCACCTTTATAACTATTATGGGTAGGAATAAAATCCTTTGTGATATACAAATGGTTTTCATTATCTATACACAAACATCTTTGTTTTTCAAACTCTCCTGTTTTACGTATAGATTTGATACCTATCCCTTTGTAATTATATTTTCTGTCTTTGCGTATCTTTTCAAGTTTTCTTGGTAATTTAAATATATCTTCTTCTGTAGTTACAGTAAGTTCCCAATGTGGACGAGTATCAGAACAATTGCCATTATTAAAATCTACATTATTTCTACCTGGTATTTCTTTAGACTTTTTACATCTTATACCAAGACTTCTTAATACAAATACCATATCGTCTATTAATTGTTCAGAAGTTGATACAAAACTACATGCTCCATTAGTTATAGAACCATCTGTATCCATTAATCCTCTAATCAATTCAAAACGGTTTTCAATACTTGTAAATTTATAATTTTCAGGTATAAACTTATTGTATGATTTTACTTTTACTTTTAAATCTTTTAATTGTCGGTTAAGTTCATTTACACCTTGTACTTTAGATTTGATTACATAATTGTACTGTTCTTTATGTTCAATAATATAATTTGGTAATCTTCTTTGCAGTTCCTCTACTATAAATTCGTCAGCTGTGCTGAATCTTACTTGATCACCACATATATAACCGTCCCCAAGTAATACACCTAATACATAAGGATCTACTGTAACAGGTCTTTCATCAAAATTCAATGGATTTAATTCTGGTATCTTATATGGATAATGTTCTTTGCCAGGACTACCTTGTTTCAATTTGCGTTTCATGTAATCCACAGTACGCATTATGTAGAATTTCTTTCCATTACGACACGTTGCCCATAAATGATTTGCGCCACATCTCACTTTTCTTCCATCTTGAAATTCCACTTCATAAATTTCTGTAGTACCTTGCTCTACTATATCACCAATTCTAACTGGGCTTCCATTTGGATTCATAACCAAGTCACCAACCTTCAAACTTCCCATTGGAACATAACCTGTTGGGGTAAGTACTGGTTCAGAGTAGGGTTGTTCATAACCTTTACGTCTAGCTTTTGCTACACATAAGTGTTTGCCTTGATCCTGTGCGCTTTCAATAGCTTGAAAATAGTAATAGTCATAATCATAAAAGTCAGGAAATGCTAACTCTCTTACTTTAATTAGCTCTTCTTGACCTTGTTTATTCTTTTTATTTTTGTATACAATTCTTTGAATTGGGCAATAGTTTAAATAAAAATAGTTATACCCAGTGATGTAGTCCCCATCATCTGCAGTATAACCATTAATGCATCTATCGGCCTCTGTTTCCCAAAAATTGAAATACTCTGATGTACCTTTTGGGAAGGAACAATAAGACCCCGACTCTATATAAGTTAGCGCCGGGGTTCTGAATTTATTAGAATTTTTGATTTTCTTTGTGAAATCAATCATAAATTACTTTCTTCGTTTAAACAGGTTCTTAATTTTCTGCCATAAACTAGTTTTAGTAGTGTGATTATTTTCTGTTTTTTCATCCATGTGTGATATAGCATAAGCAGCAGCTTCAGCCAAATCTCTTTCTTGCTCTGCTTTCATGTTGTTATATACTTCAGTAAAATCAAAAATAATCATTGTCGGTTTAGTATTCTTTTTACTAGTTTTAGTCTTAGCCATAATTGCAATTTCTTTAAGCCCTTAACGGGCAGGTTTTTATAATGTCTTTTATTGTGTCGTAGTTTCTACAACTTCTTTTTTGGTAATTCAAATGGGTTCATTTCTCCACCGCCTCTAACTTTGCTATTCTTAATCTCTTCTGCTCTTACTTGAGATTTAAGTTTCACAATTGATTCTATTACTCCAGCCATATTCTTAGCACCATCTGTAAGCTTTTTAATAGAATCTAAATCCATTTCGTCATCTTTAGATAAGTGATAGTATTTAGCAGCACCTTCAAGTTTCAATAGTAATCCATCTAACATATACTCAAGTAAGGAATATGTTCTGCTTTTCCAACTATCTTCTGCTTGTGTTACTATCTCTGGTAATTCATAGTTTTCATCTCCAAATAACTCCTTTTTTAATGTAGGTTCTATTAGATCTCTTTCCATAGTCTCTACATAAGGAGAATCATATTTGTTTTTAAGTACTATGTACCATAAGTATTTTGTTGCTAAATCTTTATCTTTGAATGAATCCCAAAGTTTTTTGAATGGTGGGATAGCCAACATATCTGGATGTATGACTACTTGTCCACCAACTATATCTGCTAAATTCATTTTTAGGCTTCCTTAACACAAGCTTCGCAACAATCGCAACCCTTCATATTACGATTTTGATCGTATTCTTTATTCAATTTATAATTATTATAAAAATCTTCATTTCTTATAATAACAAAATCTCTAACTTTTCTTCTATCTTCAACTGGTACTTCTTTTTCTCTATAACCAGCATAGAGAACCATGATTACATCACCAGCTTTTACATCATACTCTTTTTCATTAGCTACAAAGGTACCATCTTCCTCAATTACCCAAGCCCAATCAATATTTAAGTAGTGATTACTAATAGTATCAAAATTCTTAATATCGTTATCCTTCATTGTTAACAATGAGCCGCCACATGTATAAATATACGTATTCATATTAATCTAAATTTATTTTAATGTATCTGTTTTTATAATGTCTATTCAATGCATCTACTGCTTCTTGTTTAGTATAAAATGCATTAACATACTCTGGATTTTTACTGTACTGATTGATTATCTCCTTCAGTTGCTCCGCTTTCTCGTCCCTGTTCTGCATTCTCATTTTCTTCTTTATTATCAGTTGAACCAAATCCACCACCACGATCTTCGCCTGCTAATTCCTCTACAATTACAGGCTCCATCTTCGGATAAGGCATTACTACTAACTGAGCAATCTTTTCACCTGGTTGATAGATTGTAGGAAGAGCATCTGTAGTAATCTTGAATTTAACAAGAATCTCACCTTTATAATCGCAATCTATAACACCTACTGCATTACACATTGACATAGATCTCTGAGAAATAGACGATCTCATAAAGATCAAACCCACATGACCTTCAGGAATCTCTACTGACAAACCTGTATGATATACTAATACTAACTTACCACTCTTATCAAATTCCTGAGTAAAGGAAATTGCTGTTAAATCTAAACCAGCATCATTAGGGTTAGCATAACTAGGTAATACTGCATCTTCTTGTAATTTCTTAAATTTTAATTCCATATTATTTTCTTACTATATTGTTTCCTAATATTATTTCTGTCATTTGAGCTGCTAGATTTGCGGCATAATCTTCTACAAATTGACTTTCATTTACCTTTGATTGAATCTGTAGTAATAACTTTACTATTAGTGCTTGATTTGCTAGTATTTGATCTAATTTTTCTTCCATGCTTTGCATAATATAACATAGCTATTGCATTAAAACACATTGCGGCTTCATGTCTCACTTTGGTTTCCTCATCAAATTCTTTAGTTTCTGCAGCATACAAATGTCTAAGAAGAGCACCTTTGTAACGTTCGTAACCGTTTTCTAAATTCTGCCATGTATTGTCACCATATTTCTTAGCACCCTCTGTATACACTCTAGCGATATCCTCCAGACAATCCAGTGGTATTAACTCCCATCTTGTTTTATCATCTATACGATCGTTCTTTCTTGCTTTATCTTCCATAGTACTTATCATAAAGTTTGTCAAAAATGACGGGTATTTGTTCATGTAATTGTTTAAGTAAATCCAGAGCCAATACTCTAATATCTGGATGAGCTGCAGTAGAACATCTAAGAGTTAAGAAATGTAGCCACTCCCTTAAATTTGCTTTACAATTAATTTCAGTCTTAGTAGCATTTGGTAATATTTCTCTAGCTTCCTGTGCTAAGAAACCTCTTTTGTTTATTAAGTTATTGTAATAACTCTCACAATCTGCTAAATACTTTCTAAAATCTTCTTTGTCTATTTCATCCTCTGATTGATTATACCAAGTAGGTAATATAAAAGTAATTTCATTGTTAAATTTATCTTTACTATAATTACAATACCTTTGACTTTCCATCGCAAATGACATCAATCTGTGTCTAACTATTTCGTGACTTATTGATCTACTACAGATAAATTTCACAGTAACGTCAGCAAATTCAATCATTGCAAAATGGTTAGAATTAATTAATCTTTCTACTAAAGCTTTGTCGGATTCTGGAGTACTAGAAGCTTCTGACTTGTAGCAAGTTCTAGCAACAGCAGCAATACGATTGATTATTTCCTCACCATTCAACTTATCAAGTATTTTTACTTCAGACTTAATTAATTTCATTTGACTTTCCTTTTGTTTCTATATTGTATATAATCATCCAATTGTTCTACACACCATGTAACTAAGTAAGCATATTGTTCATTTCCTTCATTATATCCTTCAGCATTCATTTTTAAGAAGTCATATACAGCATCTGCATAGTGTATAGATTCATGAGCTAACGTTGAACTAGAGTAATCACCAATTAATATTAGTATACCAATGGCTCTTGTATTCTTTTCTCTTACCAAGTAAGTTGCAGCTGATGCATTTACTGGTTTACTTGGTCCACCACTTACTTTATCATTTTTAAGATTATCTGTATTTATAAAAAAGTCAAAGAAATTACTTACATCATCCCAATCATCAATCAAAGCTACATATAAATTAATTGGATACAGATTCTGATATAGAAATGCTTTTGTCTTTTGTTTTTTCATATTTTTTCTTAGGTTTGATTTTGAACAAGTAACCAAACATTATAGTTTTCATATCATCTTCGTTGGATATTATTCTATTTGCAAATCTAAAAGGATGGTTACATATTACTTCTATTACTTGATGTGGAATATTATATTTATTTGCTAACTGTATATAGATATTAGAAGTTTTTTCCTTTTGAATCATATACTATTCTATAGTATTTATTTTTAAGCAAACCATCGATTGTAAATGATTCTACGTCTATTGTAGAAGGTCTAATTATATTTATCACACTAAACACATCCTTTGTGTCATTGTTCATCATAACGTGTTCTACTACTTCTAACTTAAGAGCTTTTTCTTCCTTTTTACTATATGGTTTGATAGGTTCTAAAATTATATATCTATCTTTTTCTTTTACTTTGATGTTCGTGGTTTCTACAAACATAGAAGAATTTCCAAAGTAAAGAGTATACTTATTAAATGGTAATTCTTTTCTCATTAATTTATTCCACCAACATTTTAGTAAACCATATTTCTTATAGATAAGAATGGAACCTGTTTTTATATCTAAACATTTCATTTTATTCTCAGTATTATCGTTAGTTGCAAACGATCTCCAATAACAACTGGTATCAGAGCCTTATTTACGCTAAGTTCGTCTTCAGCAGGTCCAGCTATTAAAATACCCTTCTCTTTGAAAGACTTAATGTATCTACTTAGGTTATCCTTAGTAATACCTAAATTCTCAATGATATATTTTCTATTATATCTGTTTGCTACATTCTTATTTGTATTAGGTTCCTTAACGTATTCCATATCCATTTTAATAAGTGTAGCCATTAATTCAAGTTCCCTATCAGTTAACCTAAGTATTCCATTAAGCGCTTGTAAAAACTCTGGTATCAATTCTTCATTTGATACGGTTTTTACTAGTTTATTCATTTATGATTGCCTCGAGTTTATTTAACAATTTCATCATATTGAAATATACAGTATCATGCTCTACTTTCACACAAGTTTGAATTTTACCTTCCTGATACTTTTTCTCAATATTGTTCTTACGTTGATTGTAAGTATTCTTCAATTGAGCAATAATAGTACGAATCTGTCTGATTTTCTTCTCATCATTAGATTCAACAGTAACATTTTCAATTGGCTCAACTAAACCACTTTTAGCATATTCCTCAATCATATCACATGATACAGCTACGTTTACTTGGGAATAATAATTTTGTGAGTCAGAAGATTTCTCATCAGAGAACGTATACATATCATTATCCAAAGTAAGGATATCACCTGATTTTAATACACCAAAAGGTTTAATAACTTTATATTCTGTAATCATAATTATTTAATGATATTTATTATTTGTTTCATTTTATCTTCTCCAATTTTTCTTGAAGAAATCGTAGTTTCTATACCTAATCCTGAACAAGGATCTTTCCAAGCTTTACATACTTTGCAGTATTCTTTGCTTTTCCGTTTAGCATCAAATGGGCATTTTTCCCTGACTGTTGTAATAGTAACTCGGTAATCTGACATAGTATTTATTTTTTAATAGTTCCAAGTGCTAATTTAATCCACTTGTTTACGTCAAAATCAGGATCTTTTTCAGATATGATTCTGCAATTGTTTGAAGAATCACATACTTCGTATTGTTTGGGTTGGGTTACTAAACCCATTAGACTAATTGCTTCATTCTTGGATAATGTTAATTCTGTAGCATTTTCCATGGAAGGATTATTAACGTCTTCTGGAACAAATACTTTAATTATACCATCATCTTGTATTTGAATGAACTTTGAGTACTCACCCAACATATTATTTATCATTTCTTTAATCATACCCACATAACGCAAATATTCAAAAAAAGTTGCATATTTTATACAATAAAAAAGGGGTTAACTTTATGCTAACCCCTAGTACATCCAACTACAACCACGATTAATTAAGACTACGCTTAGTCTTTAAAATATTTTTCTCCTTTAATAAAGGCTACTACATTATAAGGATTTATTAATTGACTATCTTTGAACAAATCAAAATCAATTGATGCTTTCCTAGGATATGCTACCACATCACCTACTTCAGGATGATTGTTTTCATCTTGCCATTGATACCCAGATGGCAGACGTAACACAATACCTTTTCTGAATGTAGTTAACACTTTTTCTTTAACTGTTTCAGTGTCATTGATATCATAACCATTTTCGTCCTTTTTACCAGTTTCTACTGGCTTAATAATTTCTTTCTCTACGTATTCATCCTCTAAGGGTTTAACTATCATATCCTTAGTAGGGATATACACTAAACCGTCTATAACGGTCTTTAATATGTCATGTTGATTTTCCATGCTAACTAAACGTGCTTAATTAATTTTTGTTCTATTACTATGAAATTTTTCTTAGAATATGACCACCAGCACTACAACAAATACCTTGTGCAACATTATTTAGACACCCACTAAAGTTTTCAAATTGTCTAAAATAACACCCTCTGCATCCATCATATGCTCTGATTATTTTAAAATCATCACCATTTATGTTAACAACTCCTTGTCTAATCATTTCTAAGTATCTTGGCTCATTCATCATGATATAGTTTGATAATATTATATTATATACTGCAGTTATCTAGAGTAAGAGTAATGGTTTATATTACTACTAATTGCATTTTAAACTACTACTATATCCTACTCTGGATGTAGGAACGTATTATAATCTAATTTTGTTCCATTTTCTTTAATAATAAATTTTTATTTTAGAGTAAAGCTATCGTGAGTACCATTTTTATTCTTACAGAATAACTCACAATTTACCAAATACTCATCCATAAAATCATTTTCTGAATCTATTTCAATATCTACTTCTATGAGATCATCATTTTCGTATATTTTTTGGTAAGTTCTATAGTTCCAATTACCATTCCAATGGTCTTTTATCTTAATAAAACCATGTTCTTCTAGCCATTCACAACGTGTCATTTTAACATTATTTATGATTATTTAACATATCTACGAGAGTTTCGTAGACAATTCATTAACTTGTTGCCTTAATTCATTTACAAATCTAGTAGCTCCTTTAGGTCCAGTATACCCTAAACCTGGTATTTTATATACATGATCACCAATACTATCTATACCATACGCATTATTATCTTTACTTAGGATAGCTTCTACCTCTTTAACTGTTAATTCTTTTAACATAATTTAACTATTTTTAACGTATCTTATAACCTAAAAGTGTTAATAATTCATAAAATTTGTTAATATCCCTAAAGTAAAGTGAATATGAAATCATCATATGAGCCATACCTTCCTCCATAGGATTCATTAACCTAAGATCTGATACTTTCAAAGCTTTAGTACCATCAGCGCAATCCCATTCACTTACTCTAGCTCTTAATAGCTCAAAGTCACTAAATTCATAATAGAGTTGATTATCTTTAATTTCAAATCCTTTATCTTTTAATTCTTGTTCAAATATCATATTGCTGTTATTTAAATTCTAATTAGAGAACGAAAATGAATAATAAGTGTTGTAAAAATTTTTTATAAAAAATATTTTTGTGGGTATAATTGAAAGCGAGGACCAAAATAAAATATTATAAAAATTTTGATAGTGTGCAATTGAGAGTGAGGACCAGTACAATATCAAGTCCCCTCTCCTAACAAGTAGGGGAAATCCCCCGTCAAAGAGTTAATGTGTCAATGGAACCTTATGGTGTATAGGTAACCGTAAAATGCTATGGATTTGTCTATCAAGGATAAAGACGTAAAGAACTACGAACTTACGAAAGTAGAGGTAAAAACCTCCAAAGACGGCAAAGCACGCTATGCAGTGTGCGAGTTCAGACAAGCAGGTCTAAGAAAGGTGCTGCAAGAGCAAACTAGACCTGTTGTGATGCAGTTAATGGCTGCATATGGTAGTACCAAAGAGCATGAAGATGTATACTTCAAGCTGTTAGAGGAGACTGTTGGTGAAGTTATGCCAATCTGTCGTGTTGAAGTAACAGGTTTTCCTGACTTCATCCGCAAGGACAATGATGGTAAAATCATCACTGAGACTAAGGAAAGAGACGGTAAGCAAGTAAAAGTAGCTTCCATCTATAACTCTGTCTTCATCTATGCACTGTGTACTGACGAAGGCGAATGTATCAAGTCTGATGCAAGTCTTATCAAGCGTGGTGAGAACTTGTACAACAATTCTCAGCGCATTGTTGATTATGTTGAGTATGATACTAAGCGTAAAGCAGCTAAGGCAGCTAAAGAAGCAGCTAAGGCAGCTGAGGAGAAGAAGTCTAATCCGTTGTTGGAGGGTGAAATAGTGGATGACGATGAGTTGTAATGAGTAAGTGGGAGGGAGTGGTAAACACCATCCTCTCTCCCCTCATTTTCTCTCTTTTTCACAACAAACCCATTAGTAATTTATATAATATATAGCGTAAATAATAAAAGCTCCTATTAAGTACTACGGATAATAGATTCGGGCTCTAATATAGTAGTTAACGCTATTCCTTAGACAAGAATAGTATAATAAAGTCTAAAAGACTATGTATACTCTAAACTTTAGAGGATTGTGCTATACACTTTATAATCCGAAGTATTCGCACAGTACAAACTTAGATAGATGAAGTACAAATCTAGACCTAAAAATCTAAGTTATCTTTCAGGAGGATTATAAGATTTTAAACAACAAAAAACTCAATAACTTCCCAAGACATTGAGGGCACCAGTTTCTTACAAATAGGTTTAGGACTATCCTTGTAAATACTTAGCTACTACAATATTGATTTCAGAATCATAACGCCAGAGTAGAGAATCCCTATTTGTAAGTTTTAGGTGTAAAATGCATATTATCTATTTTAACAAAAGAAGCCATAGCTTACTATAGATAATGTTGTCAGTGCAACACTCTATAGCGGAAAAGTATATTAAACATATATGCTATGCCACGCTTCGGTACTTTGTTATGTTGGTTCAGCAATGTAACATCACTGAAAGTTACTGTTGTGTGTAATATTAACGGGAGCCAACCCAACCATGTAGTGATACTGTATCAAAGAACTGAAAAAATACAGGAAGGCTATCACTACATGGTCTAATTTGATTATTAATCAATAAAATTATATATTATGATAGCAGTAGTAAAGTGCTATAAGCACAACATAAAACCATTAGTAGTAGAGGTATTTGAAGGTCATGATGAACAAACACAAAAAGATGCTAATGAGTTAGCATCTATCCTAAGTAGGAAGAATAAGTGTGAGTATAAAGTACTCATTGATCTTTCTTGTGTTGCAGTTATAAATGATTCAAAAATAGAAACAAATGAGTAACGGAACAAAAGCAACAATAGGATTTTACATAATGTCATGTTTATACCTATTATCAATGGGATTAGATCCAAAAGCGAAATTATCAGCAATATTAGATATGATACTCGAATGGTCATTAGCTTATTGGATATTTGTTGGAATATGTTTTTTAGCAATAAACTCATTTAATAAATAACATCATGAGCAAAAGAAAATATCACAAATCAAATTGTGATGCTACAGTTAGGGCAATAGTCGAAGATGCACTAGGACGTAAAGTTATCCTAGTTGGAAAGCACGCTTTCGAGTGGTCTATTATTCTCGAAAAAGAAGGGAAATTAGTAATAACTACCTTTCCTAATAGAGAAAAAGCAATAGATACATTTAACAATAAATATAGAAGAAAATGAAAGCACTCAATTACATTCTATTTGGTATACTATTGTTAGTATTATTATTTTATATAGTAATGACAATAAGTCAGCCACGTTACGCAGTAACTAACATATTACTATACATAATACCAACTCTAATTGGTATCTATTTTGGTGTTAAAGTTATTAAACATGAATAACAAACTACCCAGTGTATGAAGTGATACACAACTCTCTTTTTAATTTAATATAATGCAGCCAAAGTTAGTGACAAGCCTAATTAAGAATGCAGAGTCTATTAAAATTTCAATATATGAAAAAGATAATATCATTCATTTGGTTAGTATTAAGAATACTTATCTACATGATAATATTATTAATACTGTTGGACGATCCCATCCTATATCCAATATGTGTGATATTATTTGCATATATTGAATTTAAGGATAAAGTAAATGTTAGTGTTTTTCATGGTATTATAGATGAAGTTAGAAAAGAATTAAAGCAGTAACATTCTTTTGGTTAAAATGTAAGACACACATCTGTTGTGAAACACGTGTGTGTCATTTAAAAGATTTTTACAAACATTGATTATAGCCTTCTAAAAACAACGAAGTCACGACAGAACTGTTGTATGCCTATTGTGAAATACGCATACAATTCCCTAGAGTAAAGACAACCTCATCGTAGCTAATTATTATACTTCATTTAATTAATACATAAATTAGCGGGTTTTAGGGTCTAGTAGGTTTAAATTGCCGGGCTGAACGAATGCCAACGGCTACCGAAGCTAATGTCTTTAAATCTGAATCATTAATACTTAATAATATGATAAGAATAATAATTCAGAAAAAAAAGAGTCGTAGTATATCTCTATATAAGAGAATTGTGACTCTTAAAAAAGAGCTTAATTTAAGTTGGCTTGATGCAATTAAGTTAGCTTATAAATTAAGTAAAGGATACGGTATAGTAATCAATACTGCTATCGCATCCAAGCAACAGTGTATGTACGGTTATATGGATAATCTCCATAATCAACTACATCGTGTATTTGATGCAAATTGGAAACAAGATGTAGAAACTGTTGCTATGCAAATACCCAAAAAAGACTTCGATCTATTTAAATTAGGTGGAGGATATAGGGTATATATTGCAACAAAACCCGGTTATATAGATCATTTCTTACAGATCTATCCATAATCAGGTAAGGGAGATTTATTTCTCCCTTTTAAAAATGAACAAACTTGTTGAATTATAGAACTCTATTCATGTATCTGTTGTGAAACACATACTGATTAAATTGAAATCCTAAGTAGATACATGTAACAGCTTGGCGGCGCTAGTGGCTTATGGTCTACTTAGGATTATTTATGAAAACTATTAACATTAAATATAATCAATATGGCAACAAAAATTAAATTCAACTTTAAAAAAGCGAAATTTAAAATAGCTTGGTTAAAAGCATTAAAGGTAATTTTTGGTCTTGAATTACAAACAGCTAAAATTGCTGTAGATTCTGGAGAATTTTACTACACACTCAGAGATAATGAAACTTATGAAGCTATTTGTATTAAAGTAGCAGAAGTATGTGGAACTATAGGTGAATCCTTTTTCTCAGAAGAAGAAATCAAAAATGTGATGTCTATTGTAGAACCACAAATAGAATCACAAAGTACAAAAAATATAAATACTACAAATAATTCTCGTAATATACAAGAAATTACTCCAAATGTAGTAAAAGTGGGTTCAGTATATATTCTTACTGAAGAAGAATACAACCATCTTTGTAAATGTCGTGGTTTATTAATGGATATGTTAGATACATATAAACAATTTCTACAAGCTTATGAATCCTTTAAATAAATCTTCATTAAAATGTCTTTTATATGTGTTACTACTATTGGTAGTAGTAGCTGGGGGTATCTACACCATAGCTATTACAGGAGAGTTAATAATAACCTCATTAGGTATGGGTGTTATACTAGGTTTGTTCTTTATTTTAATTAATAAAGAATCTCAAAGAATAGAAAAATATTTATACGAAGAAGAACAAAAACAACAAGATTTATGAAAGTAGAAGTTTGGTACGCAGTAGATGAAGATGGAGGACAATATCTTTTTACAAGTAAGCCAAAAAGATATGTTGAAGGTGATTCAAATTACTGGATTAATTTAAACTGTCCTAATGAGGATGAGTTTGCAGGAAATTTTAATTATACGCAGATATCTGAAGAAGATAGAATACAATTAAATATTCCTATGATATCTTGGAAGAATGAACCAATTAAAATTGAATTAGATATTCAAGCAATGGTCATCAATCAATAAGGCAATATTGCACAGTTTTATTAATAAATCAATTATTTCTATGAACAAGTTTCGAGACGTAGCGATTGGGCTACTTTGCATCGTACTATTGGGAGGAATCCTATGGTATGGGTACGATAAGTACCATGGTACAGAAGCTAAAGAAGCTTCAGAATCAACTAAAACTGAGGTCATTATTCCTACTTTGGAAGAAAGACTTAACGACTGGAATGTTGAAAAGCATGACATGGAATTGTACGATTTGTGTATGGAACTTCCAGAACAAATCGTACGTACTATTCTTAATAGAATAGGTACAACTGCAACGTATGAAGAGATTGCTGAAGAGTATCTCCGTAATACAAACTATTATATTAGTATGCAGTTAAAAGAAGTTATGCCGGGAATAACAGGTCCAGATGCTAAGAATGCTAAAGTGGAAATAAAGACTGAAGTAAATAGGCCGGAAAAAGAAAGTGAGAAAGCTGTCAAAGTACCAATTACGGTAATAGATAGTATTAAATGATCATGATTGCAATAACTTTTTTGAATTTCTGACTTATAATTCATTTATATGCATTGCCTGTGAAGGTAGTGCATATTTTTATTATTAGATCATCAGAAGATGACAAACTTAAATAAATTATGAGATATATAAATTATTATGATAATGATACTCTTAGTATATTTGATAAGAATACTAATAAAATACTAGCAAATATATTATTAGATAAAGAAGATATACCAAAAGTACAAAAACTTCATTGGAGATTAAATGAAAAAGGTTATGTTATAGCGTCAACTAAAAAACACAAAACTATAAAATTACATAATTTTATATTAGAAAGAGATACTAGTAATCAAAAGATTACTTGCGATCATATTAATAGAAATAAATTAGATAATAGAAAAGAGAATCTAAGAATAATATCTCATTTAGAAAATAACTTAAATACAGATAGAATACAAAAAGGAAAAGGTTATTGTTTTAGAAAAGATAGAAATAAATGGATGGCTTATATTGGAATAAATTATAAATTAAAAACTATAGGATATTTTAATACAGAAAAAGAAGCTAAAGAAGCAAGAAAGTATTACTGTGAGAATCAGTAATAAGCATGTGGGGCTTATGTCTTATCAAAAGGGTGGCCAACTTTTAGATAGCATTAGTGCGGACGTTAAAATCATGCCGTTAATAAGAATTGTACTGGCAATACAATTCTGCTATAACGTAAAATATGTTAGATAGCCGATTTTAAGAAGTTTTACGTAAGAGTTTTTTAATATTTATTTTGCAGACGTAAAACTTCACGATGACACTTGTTATTAGTTACTCATAGTACAATATGAGTTGTTGTTAATCAACAATCGTTCAATCAAAACCCTCTCCGTAGTTGTACATGCGGAGACGTCATTAAAAGTTATAACTTAAATTTATCAAAAATGAAACAGTTACATCTTATTGGAACTACAGGAAATAATTTATGTCTTGTACAGATTCCAACTTCTTGGTCCCAACAAGAAGCAAAAGAAATGCTTGAAAGAGCACTTCTTGTTTTCATGCAGGAAAAAGATAATCCAGAATTTCTTTCTTCATTAAACGAAGAAGAACTGAAACATCAATTTCCTAAATTCGATTCTAAGTTAATCGAGCAAGTTTCTGTTTTACTTCAGAATGTAGGTACACCAATATCTACAGGAGGAGGTCTTACATGGCAAGTAGAAGTACAGAATTACTTATTACGTAATCCTACTTTTACTAAAAACTTAGTTCTCTTATTTAACAATCCTCTTAAAAAAGAGGAGAAAGAGTATCTTTGTAATCACTACATTGAAGCACTACCTGAAATTGTTAAAGTTTTTAAGAGCTATGTCTAAAACGTGGAAAGAAAGTAAAGCAGTAAAACAAGGACGTTCTGAAAAAGGACGTCCTAAGCCTAAAATGGAACCCTATAAAAAGGGTACTAAGAATAAAAAAAAATTTATTGATTACTCGCCAGTTATCATATAATTTAATTTTTTATTAATATGGTGGTTATCCCCGAATCGTGAATAAGCCCAGAGTCCTACAGCAAATCAAAGCTATGTGAAGATGCATAGTACGCTAATAAAGTAAAGGGGGCAGCATACGATAAGAAAACAAAGACTATGCCACGATTCATTATTTAAGAACATGGAAATAAGAAACGTTATAGAACTCTCCGCATTTAGCAAATCTCTATCAAAAAAGATTACGTACTTAAATCATAAAGAACGTATACTTATTGATATAGAACAAATTGCTGCAATAACTCCATCTTCAGAAAGAGAGGATTTACCTAAGAAAGTAGGTTTATCTTCTTATAATAATGATGAAGTAAGAGAAGAATTGTACACTTGTGTACTACTTAAATGCGGTTTTAGTATAAGAGTAATTGAATCAGTAGAAGAAGTATATAATAAAATACAAAGAATATACAATTCTACTATCTAGTAATAAAAATCAATTTTATTTAAAATGCGAAGCAAAAGAAAAATGGAGACTGTACGTATTCGCAAGGCGAATGCTACAATCAAAAAAGAAAAAGTAGTATGTTTTGTACAGGATAGAGACGTAAGCACTCGCATACTTGCGATACTATCTGTAGGGCAGACAAAATCCGGAGTAAAGAAAGAAACGAAGGGGGCTGATGGAAAAGTAACAGTAGCCTTTGTACCTGAAATTACTCGCTACAAAGTAATTTGTGGCTCCAATGGAAAAGTTGGAACAAGATACAATGTGATAAAAATACCTAAAGAAGAAAAAGGTAGAGTTATCAGAAAGACCGTTATTGACAACGGTACTGTAGGTCGGCGATTAACAGATGAAGAATTTGTTAATATGTATCCTTCTCAATGTAATATCTTTAAAGAGATATTTAAAGAAGAATTTCAAGTAGCATACCAAAAAGTATACGAAAAACTAAAAAATAAAAAATAATGGCGCTTGAAGAATTTATTTATCGAAGTAATACCGCTGGTATTAGTAATGTTTCCACTAGAGGACAACCTATTACTTCTACACTTTGTAAAAAAGATATAAAAGGATCAATAAAGAGCGCAATTAGTGAGAATCCTAGTTTTAAGCAATTTCTTGAAGAGAATAATGCTTATGGTAGATATGTAAAAAATGTCACCAATCAAATATTGCGAAGTAGAGATATCTCTGATAAACTAATTAAATGTGTACATAGAATCGCTCATAGTAATTATAGTAATAGAGAGATTATTAACGGCACTATTAACTGGAGTAGTACATCAGAAGGTAGCGATTATTGGTTTGGATTATATGTTAATACTAAAAAGTAAATAATAACAATTTTAATTTAAAAATCAATTTTATTAACTTATCAAAATTTTAAAAATTATGGCAGATTTTAATTTAGATGCAAAAATGCAAGAGCAAGAGAACAATCAGGGTAAAGTAAATACTTCTGCAGTAGACAAAGCAAAAGAGAACATTGCTGCAAAGAAGTTAGAACAAGAGACCCGTGAAGTTGAACGTCGTTTATCAAACGCAGAGTCTACAGAAGATCGAGCATTAAAAGAACTTCGTATGGCTCGTAAAAAAGAAGAAGCTCAAAAAGCATTTTTGACAGCTGTATCTACAGCCAAAACAAATTTTGAGTCCGACGGAGATTATCGTAAATACGATAAGGCTGTCGAGGAAGCCGAAGAGAAGCGTGATAAAGCCGTCAGTGACGCTAAGCGTGCTATCTACGGTGAGGATTATTGGAGATATTAATCCAGTAATTTAACTCCGAAATCAGAGTTGGGAGTGTCCGAGAGGCCTCCCAATCTCTTTCCGTATATTTAGTTCTAGAAAGAGATTAATACCACGATTTAATTATTCGAATTAGAGTAGAATAAAATTATCTTGAATTAACAAGATACTCAAGAGCCTTGAGCCAGAGTGGAAAATTCTGAGCCACTGATCACGTGCCTGAGATCATTACTATCACTTGAAAAGTACACCGTAAGTACTGCTGAATCGCTAGAACCTTGAGTCGAGACCTAGTGATAGGCTTACGTAAGTAAGTTAAGTATAGTAATGATATCAAATCACACACAGAATTAGAGCTATATGCCGAAGTTGATGCTTATGATCTTTTGATGATAAGATAAACTTCAAATTCTGTAGATCTATCAAAGGCATTTTCCTATAGTAGTAGAGAGTCACGTACCTAAGATCATTCTTTTTTAAGAGATAAACATGTATTATAGGTAAGACATAAGTCGCATTGCGCACTCTTAGAGGAATACACTCGCATAAAAAATAATTCTTACTATTACTATAGTTTTAAGGTAAAGAGAAAGCGATTTCTCTTTATCTACTATATTTATATCATAAGGACTGTGATATATCTTATTAGGTTTATTGGAAACTTATGAGACGAGGGTTCGAATCCCTCATTCTCCACTTCGATTATAAAAATAAGGGGAATACTTGGATTTGATCATAAGTGAAAGGTAAAATAGGTTCATTATGTGTTTAAATGGCAATAATTTTGTCACTGATTACACTACTCTAGGAGCAGCGTAAATCAACGTGCTAACTACGAAAGTGAGGGTGTCTAGTAGCTTAACTGGATAAAGCCCTGGATTTTATCAGGAGATTGTGGGTTCAAATCCCACCTAGATAACAATTTATTTAATTATTTTAAAAAGCTTATGGATGAGAAAATAGCTGAAAAAAGATTAGTATCATTCAATAAAGAATGTATACTAGCAGGACCACGACAAAGCGTCGTTAGTTTCCTTAAAATGTTAATGAACTTAGGAGCAGATGTAACAAAAGCAACATCTGCAAAGAGTTTAATAACCAGTAAATCGAACATTGTATTACTACTTAAGAATGAAGGAAAAAGTAAGAAATTTCCTCAAATCACTGTATTAAGTAGGTCTTGGTGGGATTATTACCACAATCCCAAAAAGCATAGAAGTTCTTACAAAACATACAATATTCCAAAACAATGGAATAAAGTATATAATGAGATACTAAAACTTGAAAATATTCCATTCTTAATTCCTGAGTAATATGAGACTAACATTTTGGATATACTTTGATAATCCCGGTGAAAAGGAGAAATTAAAGAAGATAATGGATGAACCATATGATGATTTTGAAAAGAATCGTCTAATCCAAGAAGAGTTTGGAGTTGATTTGCTTACAGCAAGTCGAGTTATTGACACATATTATAAATCAATTAAGAAATGAAAGCAGGAGTATATATTGTTAAAGACTTATTCAGTGAACAGAAATATATTTTGTCTTTAAATGGTAAGGAACCATTTATAAGAATCACAAATAGTATTTCACTAAGTTCATTTGCTAATGGTCTTATCGAAAGAGATCATAAAATAGTTGAACAGATTTTAGAAGATCCTACTAAATTTGAATTTACTCTTCTATCTAAAGAAATTGAATCAAGTAAAATAGAAGAAAGAAACACAGAATCTAGTAGTATTCAATATACTGATGAACAATATAAAGAATTCATAAGTATAAAGAATATTCAACCAGATGGTAATTTAAATAAAATTGCTGTTACTGCAGATATTCAAGGTAAATTACATATATCTTGGGAAGAAGCAGAAAAATTATTTGATATAATAAATATTCGTTATTTAGAAGACGATAAATGGAAGAAAATAGAGATAAAATCTTCGATCAACGAGGCGAACTCTGTAATACAATAAAAGATCTTTTTAAAAATACTAGCAAATGTGAAAACTTTTTACCAGTATTTAGAGAAGATGAAGGTTATTGTATGGATTGGGGAATAATTGGATCAGAATATGAAAAATATTTTGGTTGGATTAAAACTCCAGATGGGAAATTTTGTTCAGTATGTCCAGATAATATGGATTGGCGTACTTGGATTGAGATAAAAGCAAAAATTAAGAAATGGATTACTTGGATATCTCAACGTCTTTTTCATCCTAATAAGATGATAGGGAGCAAACATACTACAGACTTAGTAAGACTAAGAATTGCTGTAGCAATGTTAGACAAAATAGAATTACCTAGGATATATTCTGATGAAATATTTGATAACTTAATTCAATGTTATTGGATACGTAAATATGTATATGATACATATTATTATAGATATATATTAGGTATTCCATTTTAGTTTAGAAATAAGGAAGTGTAATAAGACTTGCCTACTTTCAGACGAGATAGCTGTGTCGTCGCAGAGGGCGTTCTAAACAAAGGATTCTAGGGGTTCGACTCCCCTAGTTTCCACTAATTAATGCTTGTTATATGAAAGAAGAAGAAAAAATCTTAATTGAACAAGCAAAACACGGTGATAATAAGGCTTTTAATCAATTATATGATCGGTATCATAGATTGATAAGATATATCATCTTTGATATAGTTAAAGATGACGAACTTACTCAAGATCTATTGAGTAACACATTTATAAAAGCCTTTAGTAAACTCAGTTCTTATGTAAATCCTATTAGCTTCGAAGCGTGGCTTAAGACAATAGCAGTTAATACTACTATTGACCATATAAGAGCCACAAAGGATTTATGTAAGAACTTCAGCATAGATAATGAGACAAATACTATTCAGTTAGAAGAAACAGCTCCAGATCCCGAGTCAGATATGATTAAAACGGAGAATATTAAACTTCTAAGAATAGCATTATCTCGCCTAAGATCTAAGTATCGAAATTTACTCGAGTTAAGATACTATCAAGGTCTTAGTTATGATCAACTGAGTGTTAAGCTTGGAATTCCTATCGGAACTGTAAAATCCGATTTGAATAAGGCAAAACGTAGGTTGAGAGAAATTTTTCATAAACTTTCAAAAAATTAACAGAACATGACAACAATGACTTTCATTTCTATGATTGTTGCTTTAATTCTAGTGATTGTAGCAATCGCTAGAGTACAAGGTAGCCCAAAGCTAGGTATTAATTTGATATTGACCCTAGCGTTTGCGATTGTTGTTGGATTTGGCATCCAGAGTAAGACTCATCATATCGAGCCTAAAAAGGACCAAATAGAAAAGGTCTCTGTAGTAAACCACATGCCCATACAGGCTTTGCAAATCGTTGGAGTGACACCAATGATTACTGCAACAATTGAGTCTATAAGTAAGGCTTATATGTGGTTTATTAGAGACCAAGGAGACCAACAACAAGGAGAAAATCTTCTAGTTCATACTAGAACCAGAGCGTCACCAGATCACGAGGATTCAAGTTAGCTTACTAACTATTTTCGGGATCATTACTATTTCTATCATTAGTTATTTTAATAATTTAAAACTGTAAAGGACAGTAAACAAATCAATTGAATCATGTCTAAGAAAAATAAAACAACTCAGCAAGCTCCTGTAAAGGATACTGAAGTAAAGGATAACAAGAGTGCAAAACAAACTCAAGTAAATAATCCACAAAAACCAAAGGAAGTAAAGAAGCCTGAGGTAGAAAAAGAGGAGAGAAAACAAACTCCACCACCTGTAGATCCCACTATAGAAACAGTTGCAACCGAAGAGGTTAAGCCGGAGCCAAAGGAAGAGATTCCTTCAAAAATCGACTTAAACAACATTAAGTTACAACCACATCAGAGAATGTCTGGCGATGGTTATGCTCGACTATTAGAAGTAGCTCAGCGTCATATAGCCGGAATGAAATCTGGTGAACCAGCAACGATTAAGATGGAGCAAGCCTTCACATATAATCTTGCTTGGGGTATGACTAAGGCTTCTATTCAAGCTCGTGAAGAGAAACTTGAATTAGGTCTTGCAGTTCCAAATGATGATGTCATTGTTCAAGATGTTATTAATACATTTAATAATATTGGTGTTACAATGTTGCCGCATCATGTATCTGAGGATGGTAAACAAATGACCTTAGCATTTAAGGACATTACTCCAGAAACAGAGAAAGAAGCTAAAGAGGAAATTAAACAAGAGAAAAAAGCTCCTGTAGTTCCTGAGCTAGATGCTGCTAAGTGGAAGGATGAGAATGATGCAAAGAATGGATTATCCTATATCTTATCACAACAGAACTCCCCTTTTCCAAATCGTTTCAGCGAGGCATTGATGAAAGTACGATTATATCGACAGAATCAAGAACCAGACGAAGCAAAAAAGGAAACTTGGAACAAGATTGGATTAGGTGCATTATTCGAAGATGCTGTTACCCTGTTAGGTAATAAATCTACAGCATTAGTACGTGGTCTATGTCAGGGAACTGTTAGTTCTCTTATAGCAGATCATAATCCAATTTTCGCTCATTCGACTGTAAAATATAATCTTCCAGTTCTGAGTGAGGATGAAGTAGTTGATTTAATTAAAGCGTTTATTCGTGTTCGTAATGCGGATTCTAAACAGCCAATTGACGAAACTACAGCAGTTAAGAATGGAATTCTTGAGCCTACTCGAGATTTCTTCTTACAAGTACCGCAACTAAGTAAATTAGTTGTTAATACTGACGATCCTAAATCATATGAAGTAGGACTCGCCAAGAAGATCATGAACAAATTCTATGAAGCCTATAAGACCGAAGTTTCTATGGCAGATCCGAAGTTCATGCTCAATGCAACAAATAAAATGATCGAAATTCGTAACATGTACGTAGACAAGGATGCAGCCTTCGCTCTATATACAGAAAGCGAATATCCTAAGGAAACTCCGAAATCTGAGGAAACTGCAGATCCTAAGAAAGACGAGAAACCGGTGGAAGAGAAGAAGTAAATAACTATAAATCATTATCAAAATGAGTAGACATGGCAATTTACTTACATACGTGTCATTTGCTATTGTAGGTATATTATTATCCTATAATACGAACTTCTTTCAAGTAGAAGAGGTTCGGGCAGACCAAGTAAAACCACTTGACTTGCCCGCATTAAAGTTCGATCCTAAGGGCAATTTGTCCTTAGAGATTGATCTTAATAAAGGTGTTTCCAATGTAAAAAGCGATATGCCGATCGCTAACATTGATGTCACCATTAATCACCCCACGAAAATCGTGGAAAAGGTAGTAAAGAAACCAGTTAAAGAAAGGAAAGAATATGAAATAAAAACTGAATATCTGGAGAAAGTAGTGATGTTTACTCTACCTACTCCTCGCTTTCACGTACCAGATGTTCAGATTCCTAAAAGCGTAGAGAGATGAAAGCAAATAATAATACATTAGATAAATTAGCATTTGTAGGCTTAATTATCTTCTTTATAATGTGTTTACTTTTTGCATGGTGTATAATATAACAGTTAAAGATAAAAGCTGTCGGGTCAAACGACTCCTTACCCGTAGTAAGAAGAAGGAGAGTGGTATTGTAGCTGTACACTTAAAAAGCAATAAGACAGCGTATATTATGTTTGGACAAGTCTGATCAACGAATCGCATAATATAGACAAGGAAAACAGGATATGAGAATATGATAGCGCTAACACGCAATTCAAAAGGTAATATGATAACTTATTAATGAGTATATCCTTTTACTCTAGAAAAGTTAATAAGAAAATGGAATAGTGTAGATATCAATCCATTCTATAGATATTGAGAACCGTCTGGCGAATATACTAAGAGAAGACACTTCGATACGCTTACCGATAAAGTAGGGAAACGTAGAAGATAAACGATATATGGAGTCTGCTTCAGCAGCTATCAATAATTATAGGTGACAATGTAATTATTAAGTCTTAGAGTAAAGACAATAGTAAACTTCATTAGAAGTCCGTGGAGGAAACCAATCCTGAAATCAAGAAGGGACTTTAAACAGCAACTGCAACTATCACAAAGGGTGATAGAATTACTCAACAAAGAACTGACTAAGTTCCGGGTAGTGTCCAAAGCTACCTTACTAAATCCACTTTAATTAATTTGGATAGGTTAAATAAATTTGCTATCTCAGTGTTCACTACATTAGTGCTGAAACACCTATATGAAAGAATATAGGGGAAGTGTAGTTATGAAGGAGATTAGATATTTAATAGAGGGTGCTATAAGGTGCTACGAATCCAAAGAAAGTAGAATCAATTACTACAACTTTTACTCTTAGAAGTAAAGGTCAACAGTTGGTGTTATTACTAAGGATTCATATGGCTGAGTGGCTATGATCCATACTAGGAAATAGAAATGAATTCGAGACTTATTTCTATAAATAGTATGACAGATTATCCGGATTAGGTGCCAAACCTATACTTTATAGAACTATTAGTATCAACGTGATTGTGTTTACTGCATGAGTTATATCACGATAATAAATGGAAACGCAGAGGTTTGGTGAAGCGTACCAAAACGTTAATCCAAGTTTTAGAACAATTCTTGGCAAGATTGTAATACAGTAACACTGTATGCATCTAAAACAGGTTTGACTTACCTAATATAAAGTTTTTGACGTCGGCTAACAGAGTCCGTCGGTTGATATCCGAGAAACCTGCAAAGTTTAGTATGCTTTCTTTAAAATATATAACGAAAGTAGGGCTTTTGTAAAGTCAATGGGCTAAGTTCAAGTCTATTAACATAGAGCTACTGAATCCAAAGATTCACCACTGGCCCGAGAGTCATATTTCCTCTTAAATAAAGAATATTAGAGAGTATTAACATGTTTAACACCGTAGGGGCCAAAATCCCGAGTTAAAATAAAATTTGAGGAAGTCCTCGCTAGGAAAAGCCTATCATTTGTAGGATAAGGTAAACCATTTTCTGACTGCGCCCTCAACAAGCCAACCGTTATTGCTTCGTGCATGAATACTAGAGTATGATGATAAATCATATGATCGGTATAAAGCGTTTCATTGAAACTTATAAATCTTTAAGAGTGACTGAAAATGAACTAATACTTATAGACCTATTTATAAGTAAGAGTAAATGGAAAGTAGGTGAAAGTCCTCAATATTCGAGCTTGTAAAACAGAAAAATCCTCGAAAAGGTCATATGGGCAGTATACTGCATATGAAAGAATAGAGTGGCAACCACTTTAGGGTGAAAAGACTAGAAGTGTTGGGTTTGGTAACGTTCCTAAAACGACCGTATATGTGGAATATTCGATAAAGTAATCCTATGTAGTTTATTATATCTTATCAGTGTGTTTAAGCCAATTTAAGACACACATACTAGTAATAGTATATTTGTATTGACAAAGATATAACGTTTGCTAGAGAAGCCTAGAAATGTATAAGAACAGTAGCATGTGCATATCCCTATCAATATACAGCGGTAGAAGATAGTAAAAAACGTATTGATCTTGTGACTTATTAATTAATGTCGTAAGATCTCATTAGTCTGATGTTGGGCAAGCGTAAGGGACAGTTAGTCATGACACGAACCTTCATTAGTTAATATGAAAAGTATAATTGGATAATTCTAGAGTAAGACTAGTTCCATAATGCACTAGATGAAAAAGTGTCATTTAAGAAGAGGAAGTATCTATTTAAATGTGTCTCTATGGAGTGCTAGAGTAATAGCAATAGCAGAATTACAGAGTGAAATAGAATCCAATAAGCTTATCAAGTATAAAGAATAATTTCAAGGAGTAGTCATTGAATTGACGTAGGCGATAAGATAACAGGCACCTGGGCAACAACATCCCCTATTTAGGAAATACTCCAGTAAAGAAGTTCTTTTTATTTTATTTGAGTTTATTAATCTTTTAAAAACAATTTAAAATGTTTCGTTGGTGGAATCAACCACGAAATCAAGGAGGAAACAAATTATGGATTATATGCGTATTAATGCCGCACAATGTGGCGCAACTCTGGGTAAATATATTTTAGTAGTAGAACGGAACCCAGTAGATACAAATTATTCAGAGGATAAGAAAAATGGTGCTTTGACTTTAAGTCGGCCTATTTATTTGTATTCAATTCGACCGATAGAGGTAACTTCAGTCGAGTTAGTAGAGTCAATGAGTAACGAACGTAAAGTTCAGTTCAACAAAGATCCGAAATTACGGCTAGATATCGCCAACATTGACGACATTACTAAAGTTATTCCAGTACCATCAGCTTCTACTGTTAAAGCAGCGATTGAGAAATATGAACGGTCTAACAAAGAAGAAATTACTATCTTTGTAGATTATGTTAAATTAGTACCGGAAGTTATGGCCCTTAACCGGGATGAGAAGAACGTACTTCAGAGCTTCTTGAATGCTCAGATGAAGTTCTGTGGAACTTTAGCCGAGGCAAATGAGCTTGAGGCTACAGCTTGTCGGACTCGGATGAAAGAGTTAGGTATTGACGTTAATATCTAATTACTATGTCCGAGCAGGGATTTACTATAAGTCCGTGGGCGTTTAGAGATTTAACTTACATGTTTAGTGATCCTATTCTTGTAGATCAATTGCTACTTACAGATGAAAAGCAAGTAGCAAAATATAAGAAAGTCAATAAAGATGGATCGATAACACTTGGTAAAACGAGTATTTCATGGTTAAATCGCCTATTTGGTGGAGAATATGTACTTAATCCTGAGACAATTTGTCTTAGATTAATTAAGATAATAACCGGTATGGGTAGTGGTCGAAATGATGATGCATATAAAGATATGTGTGATCGTTTCTCAAATTATTATAAAGATGGAAATTATAGTTTGGCTATATCTGCAATTTTTGTTGCATATCGTTTTGTATTAGCTTCAGATATTAAAACAATGACTGAAGAGAACTCTACAGTTGAGAAAGGAGTTCCTAATCGAAAAAATGTTTTAATAAATGGAGTATTAGTAAAAGACAATTCTGGTCAAGCTGTTGTAGTGGATTTTTCAAATCCATCGCAAGTATTATTCCGTCGTCCATAAAATCGAAAATCATAAGTAATGGTAATTATATTCTGTGATGAATGATGAATAGATATTACACATTACTCAAGATATTTCCTGGTAGAGAAAGAGATGAGTTAATTTCTCTACCATAACATGGGCGTAATACGGTATGTATAATAACATGCTAAGTGGGTTGGCTAGCCTCGAGAATAAGAAGAGGATGTCATTATCGATGATGAATACGCCCTCACAGGTAGTTGATAATTCAAGTATATAAATAGATGTTTAACAATTTAAAATCAATTTGTATATGAAAATTAAATCAACAGAAATTAAGGCAAAGCTAGAGAAGTTAAATAAAGATATCACTAATAACTGGATGATCATTCGAACAGAGAACTTAGTTGAGAATGGGTTCAAACGTCATTATGATATGAAAGCATTATTAGATGATATTAATAAAAAAGCTATAGATCGTATTCAGACAAAGCTAGATCAGTTTTGTATCAATATCGGTTTTAAATCACGTAGCGATTTTCCGAAAGATAGTATTTATCCTATTATCTTTGAGTTATCAGAGAAAAATGAACAGTTTGTTCAATTAGGCATTATTATTGAGAAGTCAACGATTAATCCTACCCTAAAGATGAAGAAGGGTAAGAAGAATCTTAAGCAGAATGAGGAACTTACTCGTGATTATCTAAACAAACTTCGTAATAATCTTCAATTGGAGATTAATGGCTTAAAAAAGAAACTTGCTGACTTTAATGATGCAGCTGAGTTAGATACTAGCGGAGCATACATGTATTTGGCAGCATAAAAAGGAAGATTTGTCGCTCCCTTTAAGTAGGAACAAGAGTTTGGCAAGTCGGGTTCGAATCCCGGACGAATCACAAGTCTCGAAAACTTATTTACTAACATTAAAATTATCAAAATTTATGAAAACTAAAGATATCAAATCTACAGAAAAGAAAATATCCTCTTTAGATAAAGTAAAAGCACTTAAAGAGAAAATTATTGCAAATGCAAATGCACTTGCTGATCGTATTCTTAGTAAAGCAATTGCTAAAGAAGAACAAGAGAAAGCTTGGGAGACTAGAAAAGAAGAACTTAAAGCAGAAGCTGCTAAAAAGCGTAAAGAGGCAGCTTTAAAGAAGCGAGAAGAGAAAGCAAAGAAACTTTCTCAGATTCATTCTAGTATTCCTACTAAGGATACCTCTAAGAAGCAGAAAGCTATCGATAAAGCAATCGAGGAAAAACACGATAAGAAAATAATTGCTAAGGAGACAAAATTCGAAGATTTCAATCCTAAGCGACAAAAGCTTACTAAAGAAGAGCGAATTGAGCGTAACAAAAAACGTGTAATTAAACTTATTCACCATAAAGAAATTAAGGATAAGACAAAGCATATAACTAAAGAAGAAAGAGAGAGAATTGTCGCAGAAGCTAGAAAAGCTGGTTATCTAGCTTACAAAGCAGAGATGCAAAAACAAGCTTCTGAAATAGCAGCAGATCCTAAAGCGTATCAAGCACGACAGGAGAAAAGAAAGAAATCAGAACAAGAGCGTTTAAATATGCTTGCTGAGAAACGTAAAGCTCGTATGGATAAACTTCAACGAGTAGAACTTACTCAGAAACAAAAGACATTGAAAGATCTTGAGCATTTTAAACTGGCACAAGAACGTCGTAATAAAAAGAAACTTGAACGACGTCAAATGTACCTTTCTAAGGGTGGTATACAATTACCCAAAGTAAAGAACAAAGTGGAAATTCGACCTATTGTCGAACAACCAAAAAAACAAGATAGTAGTAAACATCGTTATATTGTGAGAACCCAATACATCGACCAACCATCTCTTACTGGAGATAGAGTTGGTGCTATTGTCTGTCTTCCAGATAAGTTAAAGGATATCGTAAAATATTCTTTCAACAAAATGATGGAAAAAGAATCTGATAAAGTGGTAGGATACTTTATTTATGATTCAGATAATCCTGAAGTATGTATCATGGAGATGGTTAACTCTAAATATCGAGAGATTGACGGAGTTACTATTACTCGTTTACAAAAACAGGATAAAACTGCAGCGTAAGCTGATATTCGTCTATGAAACAGGGGTGCGTCTGTTCAACGCACAATATGACACGTAAATAATCCGAAACTATAAGGGAAAAGTTGGTAGTCTATATAAGCGCTTATATAGGAACTTGGTTCGAATCCAAGACGTGTTACACAAATTATAGCTATGAAAATTAAAGACAAAACCTGTATAGTCTTTGATATTGAAGTTCTTAAGAACATATTTACTTGTACTTGTAAGAATACAGAAACAGGAGTAATTAAAGTATTTGAAATATCTTCTAGAAAAGTAGATATTCAAGATCTCCTTAATTACTTTACTCAGGATTGTTATTTTGTTGGTTATAATAATCATCACTATGATAATCCAGTATTGAATTATATCTTCTCATTATATAGAAAAAGATATTTTGAGTTTTTCAGTACAAGAGAAATAACAGAATCTATATTCAGAATGAGTCAAATTGTAATAGACAAAAACTCTAATTTTGAATTATGGAAAGAGTATAAATATACTAAGAATTTTCTATCAATTGACTTATTAACAATGTTGTTCTCTAAAGCATTACGTGTATCTTTAAAAGAGATGCAAGTAACCATGCAATACAAAAACGTAGAAGAATTTGTAGTCGATTGGAAACAAGATCTCCCAGAGAAGGATATGGATAGATTAATATCATATAATATTAATGATGTGGAATCTACTGAAGAACTTTTATATCGATGTGAAAAACTATTAGATATACGAGTAGAAACTGAAAGAGATTTTGGATTACCATGTTTAAGTCTGGATAGAGTAAATTTAGGAGATAAATTATTACAATTAAAGGTAATGCAAAAATCTGGTTTCACTAGAGATCAGTTAGAGAATATGAAATCTCCTATGGATCGTATAGATCTAGAAAAAGTTATATTTCCTTTTATAAAGTTTAATACTCCAGTACTTCAGAAAGCATTGCAAGATATGAAAAATCAACACAATGTGTCTCCAGGTAGAAAAGGTTATATTAATACTTTTATATTTGGTGGAATGGAAGTAACTATTGGAGTCGGAGGTATACATGGTGACAATGGTTGCTGTTCAATTAAATGTAATGAAGATGAATTATTATTAGATTCTGATGTTAATTCACTATACCCAAGTTTAATTGCAGTATATGAACTATATCCACCCAAATTAAAATCCATTCTTAAAGAGGTATATCCTGAAATTATTCAGGAAAGACTAGAATTTAAGAGAACAAAACAAAAAAATAAAAATGAAACGTATAAGTATATGCTTAATGGAGTAACTGGGAAAATGCAACAAGAAGTATCTTGGTTATATGCACCATTTTCTATTATGCAAGTACGAATTAACGGTCAATTGCTACTTTTAATGCTTGCTGAGAGACTTTTAGATCTAGGATGTAAGTTATATCAGATTAATACTGATGGTATCTTATATAAGATAAAAAAGGACAAATATGATAAATTACAACAAGTACTAAAAGAATGGGAAGAGCTTACTAAGCTTACTCTAGAAACAGAACAGTTTACTTCATTTTATCAGTTAGCAATAAATGATTATTTTGGAGTAGAATCTGATGGAAATATTAAGAAGAAAGGATTCTTTCTGACTGATATTGAATTAGGAAGAGGATTACAACCTAAAATAATACCCGAAGCAATTATTAACTATTTTGTTTATAATACTCCAGTAGAAGATACAATTAAATCATGTAGAGATATACGTAAATTCTTACAAGCTGAGAAGACTGGTAAACAGTGGACAGTTGAGTATAATGAACAAATTCAACAGAGAACTAATCGATTTTACGTTAGTAATAGTGGATATTACTTATGGAAATGGAAATTAGATGAAACTGGAAAAAGATCATATCATAATATGCTAAAAGGTCATGGAGTAAAACTTCATAATCGATTATATTCTGATGAAGATCTTCAATGGAAATATTCTCAAGGAGAAACATTCCAGAGTATATATGATGTTGATTATCAATATTATATTACTCAATGTGTTAAAGTGATTGAACAGTTAAAACCTAGACAGTTAAGCTTGTTTAACTTTTAACAAAAATTGGCAGAAAATAACAAATCTTTGACAAGCTTTTAAAATTTTTAAGAGCATGATCATTGAACTAGATACAAGTTTATTAGAAATAATAGACAATATATCAATTAATCAGTTAGTATTTTTAAGTCTTGTATTAGATAAGAATCAAAAATCCCATCAAGGTATCACACCACTTATTCGCCTGGTCAGTGATAGTGAAATACAAGACTTAATCGACAGAAATCTTATTCAGAAGAAAGATGATAGTAAAAAATTAGTGTATAAACCTACTAAGGAATTAGTAGATAAATTGACTCCTAAAGACGTACTTTTTGAGCAATTTTATACATTATATCCAATAATGGTTAATAGACCAGATGGAACTAAAGGCTTTCTTAGAAGTAATGTTAAGAAATGTAGAGAGTATTATAACAAATTGGTTAAAGGCAATCCTGATCTTCATAATAGGATCATAACCGCTTTGAACTTTGAACTTTCCGATAAGGCAATGACCGGTAAGCTTGGTTATATGAAAACTATGTGGAAATGGCTTACTTCACATGAATGGGAATTAATTGAAGAGCAAATGAACATTAACCAACCTGAAACTACTATGTTGTATGGAACAAAATTACGTTAATCCACTACCGTTTAAACATATATCTACAGCTGCAAGTGAAGCTGTTACATATATACGAAGACGTAAAAATCATGAAATTGAACCACTTAAAAGTAGATGGAATAAATTCAATGAAATGTGTTGTGGTGGGATTGAACCTGGTTGTGTTTATACAATTGTAGGAGCATCAGGAACTGGTAAGTCTTCGTTTGTAAATACACTCGAAACTGATTTAATTGAACTTAATTCTAACAAAGAATTGATCGTACTTTCTTTCTCATTTGAAATGCTTAGCCGTGCACAAGTAGGAAGAAAACTATCTAATAAGTTGCGTCAAACAACTACACAATTGTACTCAGCATCAGAAGATCTTTCTGATAAAGAACTTAACTTAGTTGAGGAGACTGCAGAATCTTTAAAAGATTATCCAATATATTATGTGGACGATGCAGCTACAGTACAAAAGATAGACGATACAATTACATATTTTCAAAATACGATTGCTAAGGATAAATGGTTAATAGTCATTTTAGATCATACTTTATTAGTAAATAGTGATAACTATAAAGATGAAAGAATGATTATATCTGAACTTGAAAGAGTATTTATCAAAGCAAAGAAAGTTGGTATGACAAGTATCATACAATTATCTCAGATGAATCGTAATATAGAAAATATTGATAGAATTAATAATCCATCGAGTCACTATCCGATGCGAAGCGATTTATCATCATCTGATTCTGTATTTCAAGGAAGTGATGTTATAGCGGTTTTATCTCGACCTGAAACTTTAGGTATCACCGCTTATGGTCCTCAACGACTACCTGTACAAAATAAAGTATATCTCCATTTTCTTAAAGTAAGAGAAGGAGAATTGGCAATACTTGAATTTGAGAATGACCTGAAATATAACAACCTAATTGAGTTATAGATAGGATTTTTATTAATCTTGGTTAAATAAAGGCGAATTATGACATACAAATATAATACAGTAAACAACACGGCAAAGAATAACACAAATCTTGACTATACGATTGATTTGAGTAAGTATTTTACGACAACTACTTCTTCTAAGAAGAGTGATTATACGATTAGCATTTTGGATAAGATTAAATCTATTTTCCCGTGGGCTAACAAGAATGATAACAAGTACACAATTCTGACATTGGATAATGCTCCGTATGAGAATTATACAATTTTGGATATTACTCCGGAAGCATTGAATCTGGAATGGAACAAAGCGGCTTCTCGCTTGTTTGATTATATTTACTATACAGAGAATCCCTCCTATGATTTTAAGATTGGAGATATTCCAGTTAAGATCCATGGTAATTATATTCAAGTAGGTTCTCGATTGATTCCGAAGTTTACAAGTTCGTCATTCTTTAATGATCTTCCTAAGAAGGATCGTATTATTCTTTACAATATCTCAATGAACATTAATTCATTAGAAATTGCAGCGTAACTAACTTATAACAAATCTTTTCAGAATTTTTACAAAACTTTTCAAAAACTATATCAAATTCTTTCAAATTTTTCTGAGAAGTAGATAGACTAACATTATGATAGTATTACCTACTGAGAAAATTAAAGCAAAGGTGAGAAATCCAAGATTTCTTATCTTTTTTGGTAAACCGAAATCTGGTAAAACAACATTAGCAGCTCATTTAGAAAATAATTTAATTATCGATCTAGAGGGTGGATCTGAATTTATTGATTGCTTAGCAGTACAAGCTAGAAATATTAATGATTTAGGTGAAATAGCTAATGCCATTAGACAAAAGAATAAAGAATGTAATGGATATTTCTACAAATATATCACGATCGATAACGCAACACGTTTGGAAGAAATTACGTTATCATATGCTCTCACTTTATATAATCAAACTCCGATGGGGAAGAGTTATAAGGGAGATGTACGATTACTGCCGCAAGGCGGTGGCTGGTTTTATGTAAGACAAGCCGTACGTAAAGTATTAGATATGTTTAGAGAACTTTGCGAAAATTTTATCCTGATAGGTCATACTAAGGATAAACTTGTAAACAAAGACGGTGAAGAACTTTCAGAAATGGAATTAGATTTAGCTGGAAAGCTAAGTAATATTATATGTGGAGAAGCAGATGCTATCGCATATATTTCTAGAAAGAAGAACCAAACCATTGCATCCTTTAAAGGTGGGGAGAATATTACTATTGAAGCAAGAGCTCCACACCTAAGAGGTCAAAATATTGTTATCGCAGAAAGTGATGACGAAGGAAAAATCTCAGTATATTGGGATAAAATTTATTTGCCAGACCAAGAATAACCAAAACATAGAAGAAGATGATTTATAGTTCACAAAGAGCACAAGCTATCCAGAAAAAAGATATTGCATATTTAGCAGCTGGTATCCATGACAATGTAGTATTAGAATCAATTAGAGTAGATAAGTCTCTTAATGGTAATAATTTTATTGAGTTTAAATTCGTTGCAAAAGATGGTAAATTTATGACTCATACAGAGTGGGAACCGTCTAAATCAGACAATATGTCCGATGAAGATTTGCAAAGAAAATGTGATAATCAGTTTGCAAGAATTGACCAGATTCTTGAATGCTATTATCCAAATCCTGAAGATAGAGTCTTTAACGGCGAAAGCTTTAAGGAATTTATTACTTGGGTAGCTGAAAAGCTTAACAATGCAGATAAGTCTACATTACTTCGTATTAAAGTAGTATATAATAATAGTGGTTATACTACTCTACCAAAGTATGCAAAATATAGATTTATTGAACCGATGACGATTGTTGATAAGAATGAGTCTGTTATTGTTAAGTTGAATATTGATCAATTTGAGAAACCGGTAATTGCTGATTTTGAACAATCGAATCCAAATCCACTATTATCTAATGAATCATTTACCGTAGTAGATGGAACTTTAGATAACACAAACAATGATAATCCTAATGGATTACCATTTTAAAATATAATTCTATTCGTACGATAGAACGAAGACTTCTCACGCTTAGCATATTGATAAATACTTCAATAATAGCGCACCAAGAGAACCAGATCGTAGGCTGGCACTGACCACACAGGGGGTATTTTAAAGGTGGAGCAATGTCTAATGGTTAGATTCGTGGGGATCGTTACCCCACATTGCACTTATTCAAATTTATATCATATGTATGACTCTAAAAGAATTAAAAAACAAGATAATCCTATTACTCTGGATTACATCTTATCAAAAGTCACAGAATATGATATTTATGCTAGATATCTAGGACAATTTAAAGTTGGATTTATCTATAATAGTCCATTCAGAAAGGATAAGAATCCTTCATTTGGAATATTCCGAAGTAAGAAGACTGGAAAATTACTATTTAAAGATCATGGTAATGGAGAATGCGGAGATGTAATTAAATTCGTAGAGTTATATACTGGTATAACTAATTATAATGATCTACTAAATCAAATAGTAAAGGATATGCAAATTACTAATAATACGGTATTGCATAGTAATAAAGAAGTAGAGAAATCTACTGAAACAGTTATCGGAGTAGTTAGACAAGACTGGACAGATATAGATAAACAATATTGGTCACAATTTGGAATTTCTCTAAAGACTTTAAAGAAATTTGGTGTAAGTAGTATAAAATATTATTTATGTGATGGTGTAGTAAAGGGAGTGTATAAGGAAAATAATCCTATGTATGCATATAAAGTATATGATAGATTCAAGATTTATAGACCTTTAGCAGATAAATATACTAAATGGCGTAATAATTTAACCCCATATGATATTCAGGGATATGAACAATTACCTAAAAAAGGTGATTTACTAATTATTACTAAATCTATGAAGGATGTTATGTGTTTATATGAAATGGGTTATACTGCGATATCACCAGCTTCAGAAAGCACATTTCTTACTCCAGATGTTATAGATGCACTTAAACTTCGATTTAAGCGTATTTTAATATGTTTTGATAGAGATGTTCCTGGAGTTAAAAATATGCGTAAGATAAGCCTTAAAACAGGTTTAAATGGCTTTCTAATTCATAAAAAATGGAAAGCTAAAGATATATCTGATGCGGTGAAACTAAATGGCTTTGAAGTAATTAAAAATTGGTTAAAAGAAACATTATGATATGGTTTACTTCAGATCTACATTTCTTTCACGACCGTATATTAGAATTTCATCCTAAGCGAAAAGAGATATTTGGAAGTACTGTTGAAAAAGCTAAAGAAGCTATGATACAGTTATGGAATTCTAGAGTAAACAAGAAAGATACTGTATATATTTTAGGTGATCTTGCATTTGGTGAAGTAGAAGATAAAAGGAAACTATTTCAAAGACTAAATGGAAATAAAGTATTAATACTTGGTAATCATGATAAAGTACCAGATCATTTAAAATGCTATTTCAATCATATTACTCAGATCAAGAATATTAAATTTAAGAAATCTGTATATAATTTCTTACATAAAGATCTAGAAGTAATAATGTGTCATTTTCCGATGTTAAGTTGGGAACACAAAGATAAAGGATCTGTTATGATACACGGTCATTGTCATGGAAAAGTAGATAAAATAAATACAGATTCTAAAGAATTAAGAGTAGATGTAGGTATAGATGGAAATCTAGCTAATTATGATCTAATATCTTTAGAAAAACTTGCAAATCATCTTACAAAAATAGAAAAAGACAATGAACATGGAATGGTTAAATAGTACACCAGACTTAACATGGTTACAATTAATTCTGATTAGTTTTATTGGAAATCTTTGTGGAAGTTTACTTTGTACATATATTGATCGTTATGAAGCAAAGAAAAACAAAAAGAAAGAAAACGACAAATCAGAAAGTTAAAAATGCCACACCAAATATATATGATGGTATTGAATTTAAAAGTAAACTTGAAACATATGTTTATAAACAATTAAAGGCTCATAATCTCAAAGCAGAATATGAGCCTATTAAATTTGAATTAATACCAGCATTTACATTTTGTGGTAAGAAGATTCGAGCAATGACTTATACTCCAGATTTTGTTGGAGATAATTTTATCATAGAGGCTAAAGGAAGACCTAACGATGTATGGCCATATAAATGGAAATGGTTTATGTGGTCATTATTAAATAAAGGATTAGCTGAGAAGTATAAGTTATTTGTAGTACATAATCATAAAGAGACAGATGAATGTATTAGACGAATTCAAGAACTATAAAAGAAAGTTCATACAGATATCTCATCGAACTGCAATATTAATGCACATCTTTGAGAAATCTGATGATGATTTTGAGGATATAATTCTAAGTGATCACGAAGAATATTATAAACAAAATCATAATATAAACATATACAAAGAAGCTGCAGATCAGTTTTTTAAACAATTTGAAGGACATGAAAATCTCTACTTTGTAGAATGTTTAAGAGATAAATGCAATGAAATGTTAAAAGAGCACGAAGATAGAGTACAAAAATTGAAACTAAATGAAAGTAACAGCAATTAGTGATTTACATGGTAACCTTATTGATATAGAACCATGTGATCTGTTATTAATATGTGGTGATATATCTCCATTAGATATTCAAAGAGATTATATCCAAATGACAAAATGGATATTTAATGAATTTCGAGAATGGATAATGAAGATAGATTGTTCTACTGTTATACTTACTCCAGGTAATCATGACTTTTGGTTTGAGAAAATGATTAATCAATCAAACACTTATCTATTTAACAAGTTAACTATATTGATTGACGGAGAGGAAAAAGTATATAACAGTACTGATGATAAATGGTATAAAATCTATGGAACACCTTGGTGTAAACAATGTGGACCATGGGCGTTTATGGCTAATCATGCTGAATTAGCTAAGAAATACGAAAAAATACCAAAAGATTTAGATATATTGATAACTCACGAAGCATCTAATCTTGCAGAAGTAGGAACTACACACGATAATGGAACTGAAATCCAATATTGTTGTGCTGCATTAACTGATGAAATTAGACGAAAGAAACCAAAGTATGCATTATGTGGACACGTTCATACTGGAAATCATAATATTACAGCATGTCCTATATATGATTATGTATTTCAAGAGGAAACAGAATGGACTAATGTACGTGTAGCGAACGTAAGCATACTTGATGAATCTTATTCGATTTATTTTAGACCAACAACATTTGAACTATAACTTAAAAAATTTACGATTATGAAGAATTACGAATTAGTTAATTTACAATTAGACGAGCAAAATATGAATAATGATATAATGTCTCAGACTGAACAAGATATTTATTTTGAAGCAGATGAACTAAATGACATTGCATTCGTTAATGAGTTAATGGAAGCAGATCGTTTAAGTAAATTAGAAGAGTAATTATGGATATAAGTATACCTTATTACGAAGATAACACTCGTATAAGTAATAGTAATATCGGATGGTTCCTAAAAAAGGGACCCCGATATCTAAAGGATATGCTAGATGGAAAAATTGAAGGATTAAAAGCAAGTTTCTTGGATAAAGGAACTATGATTCATGAATATATCCTTCAGCCAGAAGAATTCTGGAATGATTATATTATTTTAGATTTTGCAGTACCTAAAGTAAAACAACAAAAAGATCTTCTAGAATTTTATTCTACTGCAAGATTAACCGATCCTTTTGCTACTGAAGAAGATATATTATTAATGAGTTATAATGCAGCTTATAGTAATAATAAATCTATCGATAAAAGAATTCAAGAAGCAAGAGAATTAGTAGAATTATACAAAAACTACATTGAATACTTTAGAAATAAAGATAGTAAGAAAGTTATTTCTTTTGCTGATTTGGCTCTTCTAAAGACCATAAAGCAAAATATGCAAGAGCATAAAAAAGCAAATGAGATTTTATTTGCTTATCCAAAAACATTTGAAGTTCACAATGAATTTCATATAAATTGGGAATTTCCAAATGCTTCTAAATTAGGAGATTTTCCTTGTAAATCTTTACTCGATAGAGTAATGATTGATCATACAAATAAGAAAGTAGTACTCGTTGATATTAAAACTACAGCTGATGTGTATAATTTCAGACATTCTATAGAAGAATTTGACTATTGTAGACAATTAGCTTATTACTGGTTTGCAATTTATTGGTATTTTAAAAATGAATTAAAACTAGATTTAGAAGAATATACACGAGAAACATATATAATAGCTGTTCAAAGTCATGACGGTTATGAAGTAAAGGTTTTTAATATTGAAAATCAATACATTGAAGCCAAAGTGTGTGTTATTGAAGATGCTATCAAACGTATTGCTTGGCATAGAGATAATGACTTATGGGATCATGTAAAAGAATATTATGAAGGAGATGGAGCAGAACTACTATGATTATTAATAAATATACAAAACATAGTATATTTTCACTTCCTCAAATATTTTATGATATCTTTACAAAATATGATTTGAAAAATAGTGAATTTGTAAATATGTACACAAGTGATATGAATAATCCACTACTTTCAAATCATATTTTTTTAGTATTTCATAATACTAAAGCTTACTTAATAGAGAGATTAAAGAAACATAGACTATATTATTGTGATTATACTTTAACAATAGATAGAATTAATTATAGAGTATTTGCCTTTAATAAGGCTTATTCAATTCATTCCATCGTAAACAAGATAGATCTTGGTTTATATGAACGTTTAGGATATCAAGCTAAATTACAAATATTAAACTTTTGGAATATTAGTGTTGATAGTAAAGTTCATGAATACCTGTTTAATCCTCTTGCGAAAGTAACAAAACCGGTAGGTGAAAATATATCACTACAAGATTTAAAATACAGAAAAGCCCCAACAGTAAAAACTGAAGGGGCTTTATTGTAATGGCCGTTAAAATTTTTGTGGCTTTAAAAGTTAAATATTGAAATCATGTTATCGTAATACTCCATTTTTGATCTTGGATCTTGTGCTTCCCATATACTTCTTAAAGGAGTAGCCTTAATTAAGGATCGTTGGAATCGGTTCATACCCTTGTATGGACCTTTTTTTATCTCCTGTGTAGGATCATTCAACATCATTGTAGTTAAGTCACCCCAATATTGTAAAGTAGACCATGCAGCAGTAGGAGTATTAAGTAAGTTAATTACTTCAATAGGTAATATGTTACCACGTGTCTCTAATGAAGCTCTTAGAGTAAGATAAGCTGCTTCTTGTTTCCACCAATTACGTTTGTCATCATCTGCCATCGCTCTTACTAAAGAAGAAATGATCATAAAACCTACTGTGGAAAATAAAACTTCATAAGTAACTCTTTTAAGACATCCTTTTTCGAAATCGTCCAATTCATCATAATGATTTTGATATAGTTCCTTTAATTGATCTATTTTATTCTGATTAAAGTAATGTCTATATACATATTTAACTGCAGCTGGTACTTGAGCTTCGCTCCACATGCCTGTAGAATAGTTAAATTGACGTTTAGTTAAGAACTTAGTTTGTAAGTTAACCAAAATAAAGTTACGGAAGATAAGTAATAATTGTCCAATTACAGTTGCATGTAATTTACTTCTATCCAAGTCTGTTAATTGCGTGTCAATTCTGGTACCTACTTGTTTTGCCGTATTTCTAACTTTGTTTATAGTAGCTTCATCGAGAGATTTAGCATACTCTGGTTTTATTACTAGTTTGTTGTTTTTAACTTCAAATGCATCATAAAAAGTTACACTTAGAGTATTCCATTTGGCATTGCCTTCCTTTTTACTCTTAAATCTTCTTAGGAATTCGTTTTTATTTAAGAATTTACCAGATTCAGGATCATATTTATAGTATAGACCAATTGCCAATGCCGTTTTACCTTTTGTTACATAATCCGACATTTCATGTCCAAAATACCAAAAGTGCTGATTTAATGCTCTTAAAAATCTAGATTGATTAAGTTTACTAAAGGTTTGAGCATTTTCTCTTACTACACCTAAATACTCCATATAACATAGAACCTTGTCTTTGTTGTTTGAATGACCTATGTTCTTTATTGCATTTGCATATGACGGTATGATTAATTTTGTTGCTTGTGCAAGTTCCTTATTTCCAAAGTATATACCAGAAATTGCTTCGAGTCTATTTTGTATTTTGTTTGTAATAAGACCAGTAAGAATCACATTCATATTTTGAGATATGCCTTGTATTCTAGTGTATGCAGCTAAATTAGCAGCTAACTTACCAACACTTACTGTCACATGTTTGCCTTTTGGTAAAGGAACATCTAATTCTAATGCATTCTTTTCCATACCATATACCAATTGATCTAGTACAGATTTTAATTTATCATATGTCTTACTTTCCAAACCTTGTATTCTACCACCCTTCTTATCGGTAAAATCTGTACGACTAACAAAATCAAGAGCTACTTCTAATTCTGGGGCAATTTCACTCATTTGTTCATAATTTTCTGCCATTTTGTAATAAGCAATGACAGATCCTACTATATCGTTTGTTAAAGCGTCTGGATTTGATAACATCTTAATATACCTAGTAGGTATAAGTTTAACAAGTGACCCATCTGATCGTTTAGCATTTTCCAACATATATGCATTATCATCATCCTTTACAGTGTAAGTATCTTCTATTGCATACGCTAACCCCTTTAAAATATTGTCCTTACTTCGGATTTGTGTCCATGCCCCACCTTCTATTTGTGGTAGTCTATATTTATTTTCATACTTTAAGAATTGAATCTTAGAATTTGATAATTCCATTACATCAACAAGTTTATCATAAAGCTTCTTTAAGTTTGAATCAGAAGTTATTTTACGATAATTTGCACTGTTGTCATACAATTCAGGATTTGGAATTCTTGTTTCTCCACGATCTGCATATTTAGTAAATCTTTTATCGTAGAAAGGTGATTCTTTATCGATTTCAGACCAAGATCTATTAGGTACTTTGCGCATGTATTTAGATCTTAACTCTTTCTTCGGAACTAATTTCTTCCAAAAGGAAGCTGGTACAAGATTTCCTTCATAGTCATATCTAGCATTTATAGAAACCCACGCATTATATTCAGCTTGACCTAATTTTTCAACTCTTTCTAATTCTTCATAGAATCTAGGGTTTACTTCCCATTCAGCTATGTCCATTACTTTGGATTTCTTTGATTTATCACGAGTTTTCAAACTTTCCTCAGAAATCAATTCATCATAAGTATTAATCCACGACTTTACTTGGTCAGGCATGCTATCAACATCTACTTTACCATCTTCTCTGGTGTAAAGTCTTAACATGTTCTTTCTAGCCGTTTCATATAGTATTTGATCATCAGATTTATTTGTGTTTGATGAAAGAGTTTTAATATCGTCCCAGAATTCTTCAATTATTTGATCAACTGTATTGCGTTGTTCCCACTTAGCAAATTTCTCTGGACTTAAATTTTTCTTTGCCTTTTGTAGAGCTTTATTAAACTTTTCCATATTTGGAGTATAATGTAATTTCTCTCTTAATTTTTCATTATACTCTCTCATTTCTATTGCTATTTCTTTATCTAATCCAACTTTTACTGAACCATCTGGATAATATGGATTAGCTAAATTTCTACGTCTAGTTTCTAACTCTTGTAATTTTAGATAATCTTCATCGGATAAATCTTCTCTGTGGTAATCTCCGTTCTTATCAACGGTAGTACTTAACAATAGGTTTATTTCCATATTTATGGAATCTCTACGAGATCTTGCTTCTTCACTAAGACTGTTAGTTAGCTCGTAATACTCTGGAGTAAACTTACGAATTGTATGCTTAGCTTCCCAATCATTATTTGCTTTATTCCATTTCTTTAGTTGCTCTGGATTCAATAAACCAGGCACTTCAGCAATATCTTTATCTCCAAATCCTAACTTTTCGGCTAACTTTTTTTGATGTTCCAAGTAATCTTGATAGTGTTGACCGTAATTTAAGTCTCTTGTTATAAAGCCTGTTTTATGACCATCTTTATTTTTTTCATGCATATAAGCTAACTTAGATTTATCTACATGTGATAGTATTTCTACAAGCTCTTTACCTACTTCTAGTTCTTTTTCAGCAACATTATTTTTAGTATTAACTATCTTGTTAAGAATTATACGTACTAACTCACTATTAGAATATTGTGTATTACCTGCCCACTGATCCCATAGATTTATATCCACATCACCTTCATCTAATATTTTTTTAAGATGATCTATAGTAAATGAACCAGCTTTAGTTGCTTCTCTAATAAAATTATCTTTAGCAACAATGTCTGCTAAATTGTTATAGTTTCTTACTAATTCATAGTAGTCACCTACAGTCCTTTTTAAGTTTTGTTTTGTATCCTCAACTAATTGAGGATCATTTAAATAGTCAAACGTAGATTCATCATCCAACATGTTCTGGATATTAGTAGCAATGTTACCATAAAAACCAATATAACCTTTTTTTATCATATCTAATTCTGCAGAAGTTATATCTAGCGGGTTATTGTACTTTTGATTTTCATTTACTTTAGTTTGTAAAGCCTTTACTTCATTTAATGCGGATATTACGTCACTTGCCATATAGTCCACAAATTCGAAAGTAGCTTGATCGTTTTCCAACTGGTTTAATTTAAATTCCAATGCTCTTAATTCATCTACTTTCTTACTGTCACTATATTTAGCATATTGAATGTCTTTTATTCGCCTTGTCAAGGCTTGAATAAGTTTATTATACGTTTCATGTATTTTTTTTGGAACGTATGATGGGTTATTTATTTTATCTGAATTATTTAATAATACATCTATAGATACTTCCCCATCATTATTTAATACAATGTTTCTTATCTGTCTAAATTGTGCAGAATATATTAATGACTTTGTTCGTATAGCTTCTTTCTTATTACCATTAAAATGGTTAACTAAATCTGAAAATAGCTTAGATGGCTCCCCATTGGGAGCCTTATCTAAACCATAACCATTATTTTCTGATAATACATAATATGCAGCGTTTTCATTACCCAATATCTTTGTATATTTCTTGAGTAAAGCTGCAACCTCTTTATTTTTAATATTTAAACACTGCATAATTATTCACATTCTTTTCTACGTTGTTTACCATTTGCTGTTAACTCATCAATTGAATCCTGTAAAGATGCTTTTATTGCTTGTTCTTCTGTAGCTGGTTCAAATTCTATATCATCTAATAAATCCTCTTCAGCTATTTCGTTTCTCATAGAAACTTTCTTTTTATTTTCAGCTTCTGAATTTATTATAACAAAGTTTTTAGCACGTGACACAGCTACATATCTCAACTCGTTTCTTAATTGCATTGCATCTTTACCATAACCAAACGTATCAATTTCATTAGAGAGTATTAAAACTTTACTGTATGTACTACCTTGCGATTTCCAAACAGTTTGTGCGTACCCATAATCAATTGCTTTTCTAATTTTTAACCTACCTTGATTGTCTTCTAAATTCTTGGTAATGTTTAATTCATTATCAATGTTAAACGCCATTTGAACCAAATCTCTATATTTAGATATTTGCTTATCCTGTTTGGCTTCTTTAGCCATTCTCCACAATCTGTCTTTATATTCTACTATTTCAAATAGCTTAGAATCTGGTTCATTTTTATCAATTACAGTAATCTGGAAGTCATCCATAATAGTACTGCCAGTAGGTCTGATTGATAATTTGAATGCTTTAAATTCTATATCACCTTTATCAGTTTTAAACTTGACAGTAGTATCTCTAACATTCTGTACTATATAATCCATAGAATTTATTAATCTATAAGACCCATCTGGTTTTCTAAGTTTGTTTGAGTACCCCATTAGAATGTCGCCTTTTACAAAGGGCTTAGCAAATTTTCCGTATCTTAAAGATCTAATCTTTGAATTATATGTAGCTGCTGCAGCATTTGTAGCAGTAATAACTCTAAAATGCAAAGGATCAGCATTAAACTCTTCAGAAGATATAATTTGTTTTAAGTTTTCATTTATAACTGTATCATTAGAAGTATACAACACCCCTTGACCTTTATCATTTATATCAGTTTGGTAACTCAATCCTTCACCTCGTCTAAGTCTGGTGGCTTCTTTTAAAATAGGATTATCACCCGTTCTTTCTACTTTGGTTAAAGTTATTTGAGGTACTCCATCAGATGTAAATACTTTAGAAATATGATCTGATTTTACAGGTCTTAATTGTGCAGAATCCCCAACATATATCACACTAACACCATCTTTAGCTACGATTTTCTGAATGTATTCATACAAACCGTCTTGCACCATTGAAGCTTCATCAATAATAATTAATTGACCTGGTTCATATTTCACTTGATTCTTAGCTCTAAACTCTAGTTCTCTTAAATCCAATGATTCACGTTCCATTGCTTCATCTGTATCTGGAGTAAACCCAAATAGAGCAGAAAGCGTATATACATTAGCATTAGGATTGTTTTGTTTAGTTATAACATTTGCTCTATGAATAGGAGCAGTATATACAATGTTGCCTCTACCAATTCTGTGATCTAACCACTTACTAAATATACCAATGATAGTAGATTTACCTGTACCAGCATAACCAGATAAAGTAATTTCAGTTCCATAGTCTTCAATGAACTTCTCTAGTTCATATAAAGCTGATTTCTGTTGATCATTTAATGAGAATGGTAAATTGATCTTAAACCCGTCATTAAATGTAAATACATACTCTTCTTCTACTTTCTTAGCCTCTTCGGATGCTTTTGGTAAATCCTTTGCAAGTAAAGCAGCTTCATCAGTAAAACCAAATTGATTAGCATAATCTAGGAATTCCTTAGTAGTATCAGTAATTGCTGGTTGTTTGATGTTTGATCGGTTCCTTAATAACTCTCTTACTTCCATCAAAATTTTTGGGAATTCTGTACCCCATTTACCTTTATCTTGAGTATGAGTAAGAGTTGCATCACCTGTGGATAATAATTTATTTAAAGCTTCTGGATTTTGACTGAAAGATTCTAACAATAAATCTTTCATAATATCACTGGATGCTTTATCCCAAGAAACTGTATTTAAATCTTTAATTTTTCTACCAATAGATTTTGCTTGACTACCTGAAGCAGTTTCTAGTCGTTTCTTAACTGCTTCTTTTTCGTCATCTGACATAGAAGAAAATACTAATTTTTGAGCTTGAAATGCTCCTTCTACTGTTTGAAAATTACCACCAATGCGTATAGAAGATTCTGGTTTATCACCAGATATAGTAAAAGGTCTAATTGCGAAATTACTTAAGTCTGCATTTTCACCAGTACCAGCATATATATTAATTGTTTCTGAAGGTTGTTCAGATGCAAATAGATCTTGTTGAATTGGAGAGCTAAAAGCATTTCTAATAGTATTTCTTACTTGAGAGTCAAATTCTGGAGATACTTTAGAACCACGATTACCTGCTACATTTAATGTACCAATATTGTTATCTACCAACCATTGTGCTAATTCTTGACTAGTAGGATTTAATAAAAATGGTTTGTTATGTTGTTTAGCAAATCTTTGTGTAGCAATTCTACCAGCACTATCTTCATCTGTACTAAAGTACACCGTACCATCAGAATTCAATACATTTTGTTCTGTTCTAGGTAAATAAAATTCTCTACCTTTTCTACCTGCTTGTAATTCTGGAGATATTTCAGTTACTCCGAAATCCTTTAAAGATTCATCACGACCGTTTTCAGTATAATATCCTGGAGTAGTTGTTCCGCCTGTTTCTAGCCCAAGTTCTTTACCAACTTCTAAACCTAAACGATCTATACCAGTTTGACCACCAGAAATTATCTTTGTAGTAGGTACTGTGTGTGTACCTTGTGATTTACTATACTCAAAGTTATCTAGATATTGTTGATATGCCGCTTCTGCATCAGCTTCACCTTTTTGAGTTTGATAGTCTTTAACCCATTCTTGATAAGATAATGGTTCAGTTGCTTGTTGAGTTTTAACCGTTTGCTGTATATTAGCAAACATGTCTGTGTTAAATTCACCAGCTTGATTAAATGCCTTTGCTTGTAAACTAGCTTTTACCGGAGTAAGATCAGTAACCCAGGTTATTTGTTCTTCTGGCATAATTTCATAACCCTTTGGTACAACATTGTTGTATTTAAGAACAGATCTATTTCTACCACTCTCAATTAATATGTTTCCTCTATAACTCATTCCCTTCTTGTTAATCAATCTGTACACTGGGGCATCATCTTCATTAATGCCTATGTACTCATACAGGAACGTAGTTCTAGGATCATTGTTTCTATCTAATTTTACTTTTTTAAATGGTGGAAATATAGGTTGACCATTTTGATTGAATGAAATTATAGATTGAGACTTTTTATCATATATGATGCCAGGAATTTGTACTTCTACTCCTTTCTTGTTTACTACAGTAAAACCACTATCTTCGTGAGGTAACGCCCTGTATACAGGTCTACCTTCTTCTTCAATAGTTTCTCTACTAGAGTCTAATACGTAATAATCAATAGTAGGAACTACGTGGTCGTTCCACCACAAGTCTTTTATTACTTGGAATACTTTAATATCTTTAACCGCATCATCAGGATTTCGTTCTAAATCTCTAATGTAATCAAAATAACCTATTTCTTCTCTAATTGAATTAGGTACATATCTAAAGATATTGTTCTTACCAAATGCATCCCCAGAAGTATAGAAAGCATACAATGCAAGATCTTTTGCAAAATCTCTTATTTCCTGATAATCACTATCCCACAATTCCTCCCAAGCTCTAATGATCTCATTTTCTAAGTTATTATCACCACTCTTGTTTGGTTTGTAAGCAATAAAATCAGGACCATTTAATTCAGTTGTATCTTCCTTTGGTCTACTAAAGATGTTATTAATAAGTACATTTTCAAATGAACCATCACTACTTAATAAATCTGGATATTTGCCACTTCTTACATCAGATTTAATTCTATCCAATCTCTTAGAGATACTATTTGGACCACCTAACAAACTACTGAGCTTTATTCCATTTTCAGCTAAATACTTATTAAAGAAACCAGCTTTATATGTAGCTTCCATACTTCTGGTAATATTATTAATGTACGTATCATCACTAATTGCATAACCTTTAGTATAGAATTCTATTAATGTTCTTAAGTTTTCAAATTCTGGAGTAAGTCTAATCATTGTGTTTTGGAAGGCAATTCTAGGGAATATTAATGCATCTTGCATTTTCTTACCTAAGAATGTATTTGAGAATACCTTTATAGGATCTTCAAATACTTGTTGCTCTACCATGAATTGTTTCCATTTATCCAAGAATGCACTTTGTAAACCAAAATTATTGCCAAAGCGCTTAGTATCAATTTGAGACAATGTAGTTAATTCAGACAAAGATCTTGAGAACGGATTAAGTTCTTGATAAGTCTTCATAATAAGCAACTGATTGTAATACCAGTCAAATGTTTCTTCTTTTTTCAACTGCTTCTTCAAGTAATTGACATCAAACATCGTTGCTCTTTGTTTAACACCTACACCTTTGTCATTTAAAAAGTCTAAAAGTTGATCATATTTACCTTTAGATAAAGATTTTGCTTTCTCAAAATATGTATTCCAGATGGTTCTATATGCTAGACTTTCAGGATTTTTGTTTTGTGTATCTACATTATAAAAGCCAGAGTATTTATCGTATTCTATTGCAAAGTCTTTTAATATCTGTTGAGGCAAGAAATAAAATGTACTTTCGCCTTTACCAGATCTAATCAAGAAGTTAGTCATATTAAATGTTAACTTCCTTACATTCAATCGAATGATGTATGGATCTTTTGCAACGTCCACATGAGCATTGATTAATGCTGATAACCAGTCAAGGATATTAATCTTATTTCTATCATTACTCTGGATACCATACAAATTACTTATACCGTAGTCTCTTAAAATTTTATTTGGTTTAAATCTTAATTTGACCAATTGAGTAAGAACTTGATGAGCATTTGCTAATGCAAATGGACCAATACCAAATTTACCACCATTCAACTCCGCTTTAGTTCTACTCTGAAATGCTGGAGTGGCATAATACAGTTGGGATTTGCTTGTACGTTTACCTTGACCAGTTATTGTATCTACTTCTTTAAGAATAGTATCTTTTAAGTAATCGGTTACTGTATCTAGTGGTTGTCTAGCTTCTGCAAAGTTCAGTGGGTTAGAAATAACTGATATATACATATCAAGAAGCATATTTTCATTTGCTTCCTTTGAATTAGCTTCAAAATCAGTTTTACCATTATATCTTTCGTAGACTTTACGAACTATGGTTTCATCATCTAAGCCAGCTTCTCTGAGTCTGTTAGTGTAATCTTCTTTAGTCTCAAATTTGATTCTATTACCGTTTTTATCATAGTTATATCTAGCAACGAACAATTTATCAATATCAAACGATCTACTTTTACTTTCATAAAAGACTAGACTATATCTTCACCTTACGGTGCTCCCCATTTCGCCTTTCGGCTACACAGCGTGTGTACGCTGACTCAAATCATATTGAATTTTGTGTGCCATCGAAGGAACCTGTTCTACATATGGTTTTACTATGTTTATAAATTTTATTCCTTCTTTTGTTCCACAACACAAAGAGTAACTATCTTTTTTTCTACCTTCGTGAAACATATAAAATTCAATATTCCAAACATCTTTAAAATAATCTATTATTATTTGTAATTCTTCTTTTGGTAAACAAGTTGCAATTTTTATATAAAACCCATGAATTTTACCATTGGTTTTTCTATAGTTTATATGACCATCATCCATATACCAAATTGCAATTCCTCTAGCATCAAGTCTATTTAATAGTTTTCTATTTCCTAGTTTTTTATAAGGTTTATAAAAAACTCTTCTTAAGACTTTTATAAAAGGTATGATACTTAATTGAGTATAATATACTTTTTTATTAATATTAAAACCTCTTGCACTAATGTATTCTTTCAAACCATTGTTTCTAAGTCCCGCATCTTTGAGTTGTTTTATTTTCCATTCAAGATAATCACGTTGTTCTTCACAATGACTCAATTTAAATACATTGTTGTTGCTTATTGTTCCATCACCAAGTAAAAGAGCGATTAACAAATTTCTAGATTCTTTTGTTATTTTTGTTTTCATATTTGCTATCCATTTAGGAAGCTTCAGTTGAGTATTAGTCGTTGAACCTTCCGATTAGTTATATAGATAACGATCGGCTTGGCTGCTGGTTGCCCAATCCTTTGGATTTTTACTACGCTTAGTACCTCAGGCTCTAAGGGGTTTCCAGCAATTAAAGGAGTTTTTTAGATTATACTGGTTCGAACAATGATGTGTCTATCCGAACCAGTAAGAGATGTAAATTCATCAGGTAATGTGATAGTATCACCAATTTGCTCAGGATACAAATCTACTACTTTAAGAGCTGCAGTTGATGCTTGACCTTGAGCAGGAATACGATAACCCATTGCAATAGCCTTAGAATTTGGACCAACTATACCATGATCTATTAACCACTTTTTAGCTTCACTAAAAGTCTTTTTGTCATAATCTGGAATTATGTGTTTCAATAAGTTGATTGAAATAACACAATCCATAGTACCATCGGTATTTGCGAATCTTAACTTTCTTTCATTTTGTACATCTGAAGTTACAGCAATTCTATTGTACAATATCGAAGACATTTGAATAAACATACCACCAGGTAAGTTGGTATCAACAATTGATTTATTCAACATTGATATAAGACCGCTTTCTATCCAAGAGTTATCAGATAAACCAGAAATTGGTGCAACAGTTTCACCATTTTCGACATCCAAACCATTAATAACATTGTCATTCATGTTTGAACTTAGAGCTTTGCGTTGCATAATTTCAGCAAACCTTTGTACACTTACTTGGGGTTTATCTGGAGTAATACCAAAATCTCTTTCTATCTCTTTTCTACCAGCCTCAGTAATCGCATTATGAGCACCATTAAAATTGTTAATTAATTCATCACCACTGTACACTTTACCATCTGGTGTGGTATATTTCCATGCACTTCTGATATTACCCATAGCAGCTTTTTGTGCTTGAGATACAAACATCTGTCTTTCTGCATGATGAGGATCAGTAATTAACTGACGTCTAAAGTTAGTTAAAGACTGTTTATGAGTAGGCATTGACATTAAACTGTCCATGTCTATTTCTTTATTAGTCTTATCTTTATAAATTCTTGATTTAACCTCTTTAGCCCTTTGTCCTACTTTTACTGCGGAATCAAAAGCAAGCATATGGATATTACGTGATTGCATAACTTCCAATACTTTACCCATATCCCCAGTAGAGAAAATACGATGCACAGGGAACATAGCCATCTTATCAAATATTGGTATATCCCTTTTAGCACCTACATCGTAATGATCGCCAAAATACATGAATTTCAAAGGTTTCAATGTAACCGCCAATGCTTCTGCATACGTATCCATATCTGCTTCAAGATCTGCATTTGGATTATTAAGTAAATCAAATGCTTTTGCTACTTGTGGTGTCCATCCATCTACTCTACGTACTAGTTCTTTGTAAAACTCTGGGGATATTAATACTGTAGCATCAGTTTGATTTACTTTGCCTTTAGGGTTAAGATAGCCATCAAATTTATCTCTTACTATAAGATTAGCTGCATCTTCTACATCATTGGGTAAAGCTTCAGATCTATCATAAGTTCTAATTGCTTCATCTAATGTCATGTCATGCATTTCCTGAAGTAATCGTATAGCCGCAGATCTTTTAGCATACTCTGCAATTTGATCAGCTTGTCTACTTACGATAACATTATCTGATAGTGTACCTACGTTCACTTCAGTGAGATCTGCCATTGGATTTCCTTCTTCGTAGTCTATTCTTGGAGTAACGCCAGTGGATAATACCTCACGTAAACGTTTAATTTTATCTACAGGATTTTTGTAGTAGGCTGGATCTTTTATAAAAAGTTTCTCAAATTCAATTACTGAAGAAATGGTATTAGCAAAATAATTACCAATCATTTCAGCAGCACCAAGATTTTCGCTATAATTAGAAACTGTTGCAGATTTTTTATAATGTGATGATGCTTCTTCTAATGCCTTCTGTGGTAATGCTAAACTCGTTACACTAGCTATTTTATTACCATCCCATTTAATTATACCTAATTCTTGTGCATAATTTAACTCATCTTTAAATGCATCCCACAGGTAGTTATTCATTAGATTTGCTTTTTCAGCATTACTGAACTTATTCCAATTATTTCTTATTTGAGAAATAATAGAAGTTCCATATTCATTACCACCAAGATCTTCTGCTAGGTCTAATGCTTCGTTAAAGTTCGAAAAATCTTTTTCAAATTCAATACCATTTAACGTAGGTCTTTCTTTCAATTTAAAGAATCCATTGAAGTATCTGAATCTATAACCATTTCTATTTCCTGTATCATAGTTCTTTACTTTTTGTTCCTCAGTTAAATTATTTTCATTCTTGTAATTAAATTCAATGGTATCTAATTCAGTTTCAAAGTAATTAATAAATCTTTTAAGAATTTGAGCATCGAATTTTATTTCACCATTACTTACGTCAAATGGATTTTTAAAGTTGTTTATTGCAGTACCATATAATGTATTATATGTTTGAGAATCACCCATAGTAGGTAAGATAATTCTACCTGCTCTAGTGAATGTCATCTTAGCAATATAGTCTTCAAGAGGGGATATTTCTGTGTACTTACGTCCTTTATCTGCACTACCTTGTTCTTTAAAATAAACAAGAGTTTCAAATCCTATTTTACCTTTAGCATCTGCATTATTATATAAATTTGTTAACAATACAGAACCCTTGAAGTAATTAGGATTGGTATTATTACCAGTATTGTATAATACTTTGGTAAGTGCTTCTACTGTTGCTGGGTCATTATCCAATCTTTGAACCATGTCAGACAAATAATTGTGTTCTGATATAGGATACAACAATTTACCATCAGTAGATAATACTGATAATTCATCAGAAGAAGGATGTAACATAGCATATGTCTCAGCAAGTCTTCCTAAGAATTTAGAGTCATCATAATATTTTGTAATACTTCTATTATATTGACCAGGAACTACGCCACTTTCTTGAATCTTTGCCAAATCCTTTACTTTGGAATTAAAGAAGAAGTATATACTCTTATTGGATCTATCTGATAACATTGAAACTAATGCTTCAGTAGGATCTGAATTGTAATATTCCTTAGTAAGGAAAGAATTTAGTGACTCTAAATCAATTCCTACTCCAACTTTATTGAGTAAATCAACTATCTTATTCTTAATAGTAATTAGCTTTTCTGGTACATATTCTTTGTAAGTTTGACCATTTACTAATTTTTTGTTAGGTGTAGTTTTATATTTCTCTACAACCTTTATTATTTTATTAAACTCATTGTTGATTTCTCTAGCTATGAATTCTTCAGATTCACTAACTTTTGCTTTGAATAAGTTATCAGAAGTGTCTAATACGCTTCCATTTGTTATTAAACTATAGTTCCAACCTTCTAATATGTTTTTAGATACCTTATTTGCATTTTCATCTTTAACATATAAGTTAGTTTGTTCATTACCATTTTCATCTTCAACTTTTTCTGATAAAATACCAACTAACTTATGTCTAGCTTTACGGAACGTATTTCTAAACTGAGTTTGTAAGTTCTCTCTTGCTATTTTTTGAGCTTCATCCTCTTGAATACCTTTCTTCTGCACGTATTCGTTTGTAACCTTGTATAACTCGTTATACAGAGTTTTAAATAACGGTGCTACTTTAGCAAGTTTTGCACTCTTGTCCATCATCCCTTTGAATGTGTTTTCAGAGTGGATCTCATTAATAATAGTATTCCAAGATTTATCAAAATCTACCATTAGAGGTAAACCTGTAACAGGGCTCTTTATTACAGCAACACCCTGTACTTGGGTTACAGTGCCATCAGGATTTGTTTTTTGTTTCATTACAAATTCTGTTCTAGGCATTGTCGCAATGAAAATTTTTATAGATGCAAGAGCATTATCTTTAACTGAAACAGACAGTTGTTCTTGAATGTAGTTAGCCATTTGATCTCCTACGCTATTACCAACTGCTTTTTCATCAATTTCTGCATCAATGTTTTCTTGTTTATCTACTGCTCTTATTTGATACTCATTTAATTTATTTATGATTTCAGGTTTAAATACAGTATCGAACGTATTGTAGATTTCATCTCTAACTTCTCCTTGTTCCTTAGTAATAGTTCCTTTTTCAACTAATTTAGCTGTTATATCTGGTTTTAATGCAGCTTTTAACACTCCATAATTAAGATTTTGCAAATCATCACGTAGTCTTATGTTATTTAATGTGAATAAAGCACCTACAAGTGAATTTACAGTTTCTTTGAATTGTGTGTTAGTAATGTTTTTAAATTTGTGGTTTCTTATTTTAAATGGAGCACCTGCACCTTTATATGCAGCAAGAAATTCATTTACAGCAGCCGAATCTTGTTTAGATCTATTATAATAACCAGAATCGATTCTATTAAAAATATTATCAATACTAGTATCGGTTCTCCAAACCCATTTACTTATGAAATTCTTAATAGCTTTCCAAGCTCTTTTAAGAAGATTTAATTCAGGATCTACTTTATTTAGCATATACTGCCTAAAGTCTTCTGCTAAAGCTTCCTCTACTTGTTTATCACTTCCAACAAAACCAGTTCTATTTCTATAGAATTCATAAATTTTCTTTCTTTCCTTTGGAGAAATAGTTAATAATGATACTCTATGGAATGCTTCATGATACAATGTACCACGTTCTGCACCTTTCCACAGTATGGTAGAATCTTTTCTAACAAGACCCATAGCATATTCATTACCACCAAGTGCAATAGCATCTTCAACGATATGTAAAGAATCTTCTGGTAATCCTAATTTATTTCTAAACCATTGAATTTCTTCTGGAGTTACTACTTCTGATATATTTCCTGCAACTTTACGAAAAGGTACATCAAAATCTTCATCAATTCCCAAACTCAAAGGATCTATTTCTCCATCATTAGTTATTTCCTTTATGTAAGAATCATCTTGAGTTGTAACTTCAGAAGTCGTAACATCTTCAGTAACCTCTGTCTGTGGTTCTGGGGTGCTAGGAATATTTGGTAACGAACTGGCTTTATTTTCAACAGCTTCTTTTACTTCAGGATTATTGATCTTTCTTGGTATCTTTTGAACATCTTCAGCATATGCGAAAGAATCTTTAAATAGTTGATCATCTAAGTCACTTCTTATTATACCAGCTTTTTCTAACACACCCATAGTATAAACTGGGGTAGAAGAAATGAAATCATCCTTAGTAAGAGATATACCTGGAATGATATCAAGCAAATCAACAGAATTATTGTTAAAATAATCATATACAGAAGGTAATGCTTCTTTTATTGGGCTGAAGAAATTCTTTCTAGCTACACGCCAATGGAATCCCATTAAAGCTTCAACTATGTCTTTTTTATCCTGAGTAGATAAATTGCCTATATTGAATGTTTTTTCACCAACTATTAGATTGGATTTATCATCAATATACAATTGCTTTTCTTTTAACCAATCAAATGTTTTATCTGCAGTGGTTACTTTGGTAGCATCTCCAAATCTAACCATAAAGTCAATTAATTCTCCAGCAATAACTCCTGTATCTCTATATTCAGAGTTAGTATTAGTGCCATAATTGATTAACAAGTCAGCTAAAAACTCAGCTTGTTTCCTGTCAAATCTTTGAAGAGTTAATTGTAATGGCAACATTTGATTTGATAAAGTACTAGATTTTGGTGGATAAATAAACAATTGTCCACTACCCCCTTTACCTGGCAACATTTCACCATTGGCTCCTATTATATCGGAATCTTTTACAATACCATCACTTATACCAAATGTTACATTTTCTGGAGTAATATCAGTAATTTCTGTTGGTATTTGTAAGCCCTTTACTTCATGTATTGGTCTGAATACAGCTCTACCATCTTTTCTAACAACATTAGGTATTCCTTTAGTTCTAACTATTGTGCTAGGTACTACAGCTTCATCATTTGTTGCAGACTCTATTGTAGAAATTACTGCATTTCTAAATCTACGTAAATCTGCTATAGATAAATCATTAGCATTATTAATAAGATTAATATCCTCTTCTGTAAGCCTTTCTTTAGGTATGCTAGCTAATTTTGCTGCTAAGAAAGTTCTAGCTCCAGAAGGAGTTTTCAAAGCCATTGCATAATCGCCAGTGCCATGATGAATTAACATTATTATAGATGCAGAATCATATGTACTAGGATCATTTTCTTTATATGGTTTATGCCCCTTTTCTGTATAATCTTTATTTATAACAAACTCACAGAAACTATCATTAAAAAAGTTTGGATCTTTTATTCTCTCTGCTAATTCCTTGCCTGGCTTGGCACCAGGATAAATAGGCGTTGTAGCATCAGGATTAAAGAACAGTGTATGAGATACTTTATCTTGTACCATTTCCTCAATTTCTAAAGATTCATCCAAATCTCTAGTCTCAGAGTCCATATCTGCTCTTCTGTTCATTTTAGATTCTGTAGCAATCTTCTTACGGGCCCATTTTACTTGAGATTCTTCAGTTACTTCAGGATTAGAAGTTTCATAAGTTTCAGATACTTTTTTATCATCCTCGTCTGAAACAGCTTCAGAATTTGCAAGATCTATCAGAGCTTTTTCATCAGCTCGCTCAAATTCTATTTCATCTTCTTCGTCTTCTTGAGTTTCAACAACTGGTTTAGGCTCAGGTTTAGGTTTCCTCTCAGTATCTTCTTGTTTTTTTTCTTTTACTTTGGCTAAGGTTTCTTCAAACTCCTTACTTAACTCTTCTAAGCCTTTAGTAGGAAATTCTTCATCTTCTTTTACTTCCTTCTCTGCTACTGGTATTTTAGTATCAATGTCAGAAGTAGCCCTGTCATCCATAATAGGAGTTTTTGGAGACGTTGCCTTTTCTTGCTCTACTTCAGTAGCTACTTGATTATCTACTTGAGTTTCGTTGTTAGTAATAGGTTGTTGATCATCACTTTGATTAGCTGCTTCTCTAGACATTTCTTTTGCAGATTCTGCTTCAACAACATCCTTTGCATTTTCTTCTACTATTTTTGATGATTCATCTGAATTGTTTATATAATTATCAATTCTTTCTTTTATCTTTTTACCTATCTTCTTTTTTGATTCATTAGAAGCGTTGTTGAAGTTTATAAGTTTACCATCTTCCAAAGTATTGCCGAATATTTCATTCATCTTATGCTCAGCTACCAAAAGGTCATGGTTTGCAATCATTGTGTTGACATAACTATCAATACCTTTGTTAACCAAATTTGGAGTGGCTATGAAGTTTGAACTGAATCTAGTACCTTCTGATAATTGATTTAGTTTAGCATCTATGTCTTTTAATATATTAGGTATTTCTTTTGAAATAGATTTACCAACAGCATTTGACTCATTCGTTATACCAAACTTTTGTTGATTTTCTTCTGGCTTAGATTCGAGTGCTGTTTTTAACTGTTCTAATGCTTGCTTTTGAATGTTTAACTTAGTTAATGCAACAGCAGTAAGCTTCTCTTCTGGAGAATAATGATTTAACATTTGATCATTTTCCAAAGTAGTATAGAAAGCATTGTCTGCCTCTTGTGCTTGATTGGCATTGTCAAGCGCTTCTTGTGCATCTATTGTAGCCAAGTGTTGCAATCCAATTAAAGTATTATATTCAGTAGTTCCAGGATTGTATCCAATAGTCTTACCAATATTTTGGTTTACTTTAGATTTAGATAAACTGAAAATGTTATTTGCAGTAGCTATTTCATCATTTAAATCTTGTTCAGTAATACCTTCTGGCAAATTATACTTATAATTTTCAAGTACATCAAGTACATTTTGTTGATAATTCAACTTTTTATTTGCCATTTCAGAGTATGATATAGCTTTGATCATTGCATCTTTTTTACCAATGTGATCTGCAACTACGTCTCTTACAAAAGAATTGGCAGTCATATCTTTGTAAGTTTTCAATCCAGAATGATAAGCAATCGTAGGTCCCCCCATGTACAAACCTAATGCAAATCCCCCTTTTACATCATTCCAAAATTGTGGATCATTTGCTAATTCAGATTCAGTATCTATTCCAGATAATATTTTTGCAGTACGGTAATTTGCATCAGCTAAGCCCATTAAAGATTGAAAAATACTGCTAGACTTTCCATCATACTTACCAGAAATATAATCATAATCAAATACATCTTGATTGGCTTCTTCAAACGCTTCTCCAGTAGCAGAAAAACCCAATCTACCAAGTGCTTTGGCAGCTTGCAGACTAGCGTTTTTTACTGGGGAATTGTATGCAAGTCTAGCATTAAACCCAGTATAAGCGTCTATAAGTTTGTTATATTTACTTGCTGCAGCTTCGCTTAATTTCGTACCTGTTTTTAACAATGGGTTTAAAGCAGTTTTAATTGGAGCTGTTATTATTTTACCCATAGCTTTACCAAGAGGTGCAAATACTAAAGCAGATTGAGCAACATCCATAGCAGATAATGCCATGTTGTTATCATAAACTCTTTCTAATCCATCTTTTAAAGATCTTTTAGCATTTGCTAGAGTTGCATCATTTATGTTTATCTCTCCAGATATAACTCTATCTATTATCTCATCATCAGAGATCTTAGAAACATCTATATTGGGGTCTTGTTGTTTTAACTGGTTTCTACCAATTTCAGCATATTGTTTAATGTCAATACCTTGTTCCTTTAAACTATCTTCAATTCTAGATCTATACGCACCATATACTTGAGCTAGAGACTCTCTATGTCTACTGTATATATTACCAGCAACACTAGCTGCAGTAGCTGCAATTGCACTACCCCACCCAATTAAATTAGATGCAGCACCAATTCCAGGGACAGCGTTCAATGCTCCAGTAGTAGCATAATGTCTACCTAACCATAAAGCTCCAGTAGCTAAAGCATCTGCAATATAACCATTAACAGTTGCCATAGAAGAACCTGTTAAACCTGGACCAGCGTATAAGAAATAATCTGGGGAATACCAAGGTTTATCTTGAGCTCTTTGTTCCTTTATTCTAAATTCAGAAGACGGTGTATAATTTTCAGATCTATCTCGTAAGTTAGAATATATATTATTTATTTCTTCATTTACTTTAGATCTTTCTTCTTCCCACGATTTTCTAGAATTACTTAGATATTCAATTCTCGCATCAATGTTATCACCCTCTTTTTCACCATATTTAGACAAGATGCTATCGTATTGCTCTTGTCTATCTGCTAATGTTCTTTGAAGTTGAAAATATTCAGATATTGCATTTTTGTATTCTTCAGAATTCTCATCCAAAGTAGGAATAGTATTTTCAAGATTTTTAAGCTTTTGCTTATCACTAAGAAAATTCAATTCATAATCAATATCATCTAATACGGGATTTATATCCTTAGCTAATTTAGCTCTTTCCGACATTAGATTGATTTGATCTCTACTATTCATAAAAGTGGTCCATGCATCTTTTAAGTAGCTCTTATCTTTAAGAGTTTCCTCTGGATTTTCTTTGTCCAATAGATACATTTCTTCATAATCATCAATTGGAGTTTGTTCCAATTCACGATCGTACCCTGTTTTAATTTTTGTTAAAGGGGAATGCTGTGCATTTACTTGCCGTATAGCGGCAGTAGTGGCATTGGTTTTAGAAGGAATTAAACCAGCATTGTATTTGTCTAATATAGATGTTTCCATATATTATTGTAACAGATTAAGCATAGTTTGATAAAGTTCGATATCAGAAGAATATGATTCGTTATATGAACTATCATATAAATCATTTTGTAGTTTAGACCCACCATGTTCTTTATTGACTTCTTGATCAAAAGTCATTCTTGTCATACCATGTGGATCAATTGGTTCCATTGCATCAAATGTAAAGTATTCTCCAGTAAGAGCTGCACCACCTCTGGTATCAGAGTGACCCCACGCATCTTCCACACTTTCACCTTTTATTGGCTTAACACTTAAACCAACTTCAGATGTTAAACCCATAGTTTTATTAACCATTTCTTTAAAACTGTCAACATCATAGTTAGCATTTCTTATAGACTGAATAGGTATCTTAACACTAACCCTTTGAAATAATTGTGGTTGGCCATTGGATTCACCTACCATTATTTTGTTTCTAGGTACCTTTATAACATCTTGGAATACTCCAGATTTTAGGTCTTCTGCAAAGTTTCTATTAAGTCTTGAATTGTCCTGAACAGTGTATTTCATAGAAGGAACCTTCATTACTTTGTTTACAAAGTCTGTGGACAATATTAACCCATTAGTATCTGGAATAGTAAATCCATTAGTTATAGCATCATTACTGTTAATTTCTACTTCTTTAGAAGATTTTATTTTATTGTAACGGTTCATAACTAATCCTGAAGTAGGATAAGTAAGTTCGTTCAACACCCTGGACGCAGTATCATAGTACAGTGGTAACTTTTCTTGTTTTACTCCAACAGCTGGGAATATATCAGATTGTTTAGCAAACATATCCCTAACATCCTCTGCATAAGCATTTGCCATAGCTTCATTACTGTAGTTCTTTGATGCAGATTCTCGGTATGCCTTATACATAGTGTTGTATTCTTCTGGAGTAATAGCACCTAATTCTAGAGCATTAGCAGCGTCTGTCAAAGTCTGTATCATAGATGCTTGACCTTCTATAAATGATCTTGTTCTAGTTAGATTTGGATTATTTTGCATTTGACGCTTTTCTTGAACTACTGCGTCATTATACAATTTAGTATAAGCATCTGGATAATCAGTTGGTTGTTCACCATTTTTTCCTTTTCGTGTAGCTGCAACTCTTAAAGCTTGTTGTTCTTTCAAAGCTTGCATTGCATATGGGTCTACTGTAATATTATTTCTAATGTATTCTTGATTATCTATATATGCTCTTTCCATAAAAGCATTTGCAGCATCTTCAGCGGTTGCTCCAGGGTTCTGTTTTAAGTACACTTGCATATGCATTTGAGCCTCAGGAGTAGATAGTATACCACTTTTATTTTCATCCAATATTTTTTTAATTTGATCCCCAGTTACACCAGTATGAATAAAACCATTGGATCTACCCAAATAGCTATCTTTAAGATTATTTACATATTTATCTGTAAGATCTTTTATTGATTGATAACCTAGTGGAGATACATCATTATAAATACCTGAAGTAAGTGTGTTATAACCAGTAAAATCAACATCGTGCCACAAGGGATTATATTTACCTTCTAGCATTAGACGTTGATTTACTTTTTGTCTCTCTCTTAAACCTTCAGCACTTTGACGAAGCATACTTAATTTAGCTCTGTCTACATTGTTTATTGCTGAATATATCTTAGATCTACCTTCTGCAGTTTTTATCATGTCTAAGTTTTTAGACAATTCTTCAGCCACAGGCAAAGCTCTACCATAAGTTTCATCATAGTATGCTTTTGTGTCAGCAGCGGATGGAGATTGAAATTCAGCCCATTTATCCAAAGCTGTTGAATAATCTTTTAATGCTTGATCTACGTTTTCTTTTGCCTGCTTCCCAAGTGTATACAATTGTTCAAATGGAATTGGAACGTATGTATTTATGAATTCTGCTTGTGCAGGATTATCATATCTATTTACCATATTAAACTCTATTTCTAGTTCTTGTTAATAAATTATCCACTTGTTCTTTAGTAAATCCTTGACTTAAGAAATCAGCTAAGAATGGTAGTGTCATTTGATCCCTATTGTATTGATTTTGCATTTGTCTATTTACTTGAGACCATTTACCAAGTTGACTAGTTGCAGTTGCTCCAAAGTTTCTAGCAGCAGCTCTGTTTCTAGCATTAAGATCGTTGTACATATTTTCACTTTGTACAAATTGTTGTCCTAAATTATTAAGAGTATTTGCGTATTCTCCTAAGTAAGCATTGTCAGCATTTTGTTTAGTGGCGTACATGTTTGCATTAGAAGCATACTCATCAACAGCAGCTTGAGTTCTTGCTGCTAAATTAGCACCAGTATTAGCATTAATATTTGCTAAGTTATAATTTGAAATGGCCCTTGATCTACTGTTAGCTAGTCTAGCTGGTTCAATGTTCATTCTACGTCTAGCCATTGTACTTCTAACTGCACCAGCATATGGGTTTAATACTAATGGTTCTTCTTCTGGTCCTCTTAATGATTGTAAAGTATTATACACCGTAGGAGCCAACGATAACCAATCTGGTGAATACCCACTTTTTGGTTTACCAAGTGCACGTTTCTTAGTAGCTTCATCTGCAGACGTTGGTATATTTACTGGAGTAACAACATCCTCCCAATCTATTGCCATACTAGTGTTTACTAGTGGTATTGCTGGTTCAGATAATCTTTGAGTAGTGGTTTTAGTAATGTTGGGTTTGGTTGTCTGTTTGGTGGTTACGGAACCAGTAGTACTAGGAGTTTTTGTAACTTGTTTATTCGATGCATTTGTGTACGTGTTTGTTAAAGTTGGTTCAGATTCAATCGGTCGAAGAGGTATGTCAACATAGATTGGCTCGTCGTTTGCATATGTGATTGCATCTACTGTTTGTGTTGGATATGAAAACCAAGCACCAGTAGTAGGAGAACCAATTGATAAAGGATTCATAGATGTACTTCTATTAAATACTTTACTAATGTTGGTGTCACCAGTATAATCCATAGAAGTGGCAGAAGGCTTTGTATTTCTTGCAGATTCTACAGCTTTAGTTATGTTCTTGTTATTTATAAGAGGACCAAATATGCGTTTTGGAAAATACCCCAATGCTTCACCAAATTTATTTAATCCTGTACCGAGTTCATCAAAGAAATCAGAATATGCAGCGTATGTATCTGCATTCATCTTACTTCTAACATCGTCTACAGTTTTACCCTTACCATCTGCATATGCAGGTATTCCTTTTACTTTGGGTTTAACTCCTTTAGCAGCTTTAACTGCTTCTTGTTCTGCTAATAATTTATTGTAAGCTTTATTAGCATTTATTTTATTTAATCTGTTTGTATTTTCAGCAAACTTGTCTTTGCCTTTGCTAGGTTTCGTCATCTTAGATAATATTTGTCCTTCCTTAGCAAATGTGTTCTTTGTACCAGGTCTTTTAATTTTGTCAGATAACACAGATTCCAAAGTAGACGCATCGACTAAATGATTATCTGTGCCTGGTTTAGTATTTGGAACTTGAACAATATTTCCATAATCATCTCTAACCACTTCATTGTTGTCCAAGTAAGCTAAGTCTGGGAGTATTCCACCATTCTCAAATGTATATGCAAGATCATTATCATCCCAATATTCTCCTTCAGTTTCAGCTGCGGCATTCATACCTATTTTAGTTTTATTGAGAGTTTCTTTTCTGCGTCTTAACGCTTGCATTTGTTTCTTGCGTTTAATTGAACCAATAAGTCCACTCACTAATCCTAATCCACCACCAACAGCAGCACCAATAGGACCACCTACAGTGAGACCAGCACCGGCTAACGAAGCTGCACTGCCAATAGTACTACCTGCAACATCACCTGTTGAACCTTCTTCTGATAAACCAGAAATGGCAGAGCCAAATACATTAGCTCCACCAAGGTAGTTTGACAACTGATCCATGCCAAACGCATATGCTGGTATAGTCTTTTTATTGTTTTTCTTTTTCATATTATATCATTGAGTATCTATAAGCTGTGCTAATATATGGTACTTTAAATTCATTACCACCATTACAATCATACTTATAATTACAGATAAGATATTTTCCTTTCATCCTATCTTTGTATGATTTGTTAGCCAGTTGTTCTACTTCATTAAGCTTCAAAGAATTACGAGGGATTGCAAATTTATAAGTATCCTCTCTGTAATCAATATCTTCACTAGTCAATGTTTCACTAGTTTGTCTTTTTGTAGTAAATAATATCAAATCAAAGTTAGTATCCGTAGTAAAATTACCACTATATTCAACATTATCAAATGTTTTGGTTTGTGGATAATCTTTGTTAACTACAAATTCTATTTCAGATACCTTTGCTTTGTCAGAATCTAGATTTGCTTGATCTCCACTATTATACTTAAACAATTTTAATGATTTGAACAAGTATAGTTTATCACTAAATTCTGCGTAATAGTCTGGGTTGTAATTATAAAATGAAGTGAATACTCCTAATTGCTCATTAAAAGCTAAAGTTTTATCTCCCAGAGTAAACAGAACTTCATTATATTTCTTATCATAAACTGCAATAGGATCTTTTTTAAACAAGTCTTTATTCTTATTCAAATAAGATTGAACTCCTTTTAATTTAGATACTGTTTGTAATTGACCATTAAACCCACATATCTCATTACGTTTACTATCATACCAGTACACAGTGCTATCTGATTGAGTATTTGCTCTTAACTGGTTTGGACTTTCACCATTCATTGTAGTAAAATAGTCATATCTATCTAGTATACCACCAACACCTAGAGTAAGAGCACCTGGATTATTATCAGTTATAATAGAACGTTCATTCACTGCAACTGTGCCAAAAGCGTCTGTTTGCCAGAATACTAAATTGTTTTTAAATAACTTCATATCATTAATTGGTCCAAATCTAGTATCTACATCAAGATAATTGGCTACTTTGAATTTTGTCCATGAATCAGTAACTTCATTATTTGTTTTAAGCTCTGAAGATATGATACGAGTATCTGTTAATAGATTATCTATGTTATAAATAGATTTAGATACAAACTTCTTTGCATTAGGTTGAGCAGAATAAGCATCATTGTATGCATACGATGGAGTATTCTGAGTATATAAATCACCAACAGTAATTATATCGTCTTCTACAAAATGATTAGCATATCCATCACCAGCTTGATAAGTTCTATTTATAGATGAATCAGCATGAGTTAATGCTAGATTAACACTCGATTCACATGGTATAAAAGCACCTAAGAATAATCTATTGGCTTTATTGTTATAATAATCATCTGTATTATAACTAAACATACAGTTATTATAATCAAATATGTTTAGATATGTATCGCCACCATAGCACAGTACTGTGGAAACACTAGATTCAGCGCTAGCACCAGTAGTAATATATACAGAATTCTGTATAGCAGAGTATGAATTACCGCCATATGCATTTACGCTTTGCTTTATATTACACAAAACAACTGCATTGACATATCTGTAACTAGAAGTACTTACAGCTAGTGGTATATTAGCAACCATGTTATCACTCTTAAATATGGCACATATTCCATGAGGACCATATTTTCTAACATTGTTTGCATCAGTCTTATCTACTTCACCATCTCCTGCGGTTCTAATATTATCCCATACCCAGTTATAATATACTTTATCACCAATGGTTACTGCTTCAGCATTATACCAAGGCTGGTCACCATTCGTTAACCAAGGACTGCTCGGCCCTGCATATTTTGCACTTTCTACTGCAGCAGATTGAACACCATTTTCAACATATAAACCATAGTATTTAGCAAGTAATGCTGAATAGAAATCATCATTGTTTATTACTATTGCTCCATTAGCAACATAACCATTACTAGGTTGACCTCCTAATGATTTAGTTGGTCTTATTGTAGAACCGTCATACTTTATAGATTTAGCATTTGCTAATACTTTTAGAGAACCATCTGTAATACCCCAGTCACCATCTGCAGTAATAGGGGATGTCATAACTCCTACCTTTTCAACTGTTTGAAACTTATCAATTAACGCATCTGCATTTTCTCTGTTAATCGCTATCTCTGGAGACACAAACATGAAATAATTGTTAGATTGTGTATCTGATAAGTTAAAAGTATATTGAAAATCTCCATCGTTATGAGTCTTTGCATAGTAACCATGCTTATTTGAATAAGCTAGATATGGGAATGGCGTTAAGATGTTAGAATCTCTGTCATAATTTGTAATACAACTTACTACACCTTGAGCTAATATAGTTCTATCAGACAATGTTCTTTCACATCTAACTATCTCGTATCTTACTACATCTGATGGTAAATTCTTTACTTCAAACTCAATACCAAGTGGTTTGGTAATAACTGATAAATTAGATCCATAATCACTAGCCTCATTGGAAGTAAAAAACTTATAACCAGAATCTTTATTAGATGGCATCCTTATATCACCTATCCAATGTACAGGAGATGCTAAACCTTGTTTATTGTATAGTACAATACCAAATCTATAAATCTCATCCCTCATATATCCTTTTACTTTGGACTCTATTTCGGCATTAGAATAGTTTGGTATTTTGTTACCAGATGATAAACTTATTGTATTTGATTTATCGTTACCTTCATAGTTAATACCTAAACTAGTAAGTGATCTTGAAGAAGCATTGAATGTAAATTCTTCATTTATCATTCCTCTAGATGTAGTAGATGCATCTTCTAGTAAATCTGTAGTAATAAATCTATATGATACATTCCTGCCTTTACCACCCTGTATGTATCCTCCTGTTGGAGAAGTAGTATACTTGTATGCACTACCATCTACATTAAATGGGCATATACAATCATGATCTTTAGGTATATCTGTAGTAGTTAATGCTGATAGAGCAAAGCTTAACGAAGAACCAGAGTTAGATAACAATAATACATTGCCAGAAGAATTAGCTCTAAACGCTCTAGCATCATATTCTACATCCCATGTTTCCTCAGTAAGATTAGCAGCAAACAATCTATTATCTTTAGATTCTATTACTTCAGGTATAAATGTGTAATTGGCTAATGAATTAAATTCATCAATACTTAATTCCGATACTAAGCTACCACCTTTATCTTCATAGTTTATTACAGAACCAGTGCCAATAACTATATCATCTACTATGGATATTACAGGTACTTCATTCTTTGCCTTATAGAATAAGGAGATTATTCTAAGTCTATCAAATCCAGTGCTATTGTTTCTTACTTGTAACTTTATGGACTTACCAGTATTTTGTCCTTTAGAACTTCCTTTTACAGCATTGTAATTAGTTTTTTGATCTCCATCACTCAAATGATAAAGAGGGGTAAGTGGAGATATTGCAGACTCTGTACCTCTTACTTTAAACAATTGATAACAGTACTGTATCATTCCAGATTCTAAACTACCTGTTCCAAATCCATTAAATTCAAATGGAGGTAATGTAGCCTTTGGTAGCATTACTATAGTATCCGAAGTAATAGATGAATTACTAGATATGTGATCATCATCCACATTGATTACTTTAATTTGTGAATGACCATCTGCCCAATATACTTTTACATTATTACTTGCTTCCCATCTACATACACTACTAATTGCAGCTACGTTGCTAGATGATACTTCTATATCTAAAGGCCTATTAGTTACTACTTTTGTTACAATTGGTTCCTCTTGGGATCTAGAAAAATCAATTCTATAGACATTATTGTTATTTGTACCATTAACCTTAGTAAAAACAATCGCCCAATCTCTTACTGTGGTAACGTGTATAATAGTTTCACCAGACAAATTTGAAGAAGGTCTACACGCTAAGAACCCTTCTATATTCTGCATTGCTGCAAAAGAAGATCCTTCATTCGTTAATATTCGAATGTTCTCTGCATATATGTACTGGTTGTCTTTTAACACAGAATAGTCTACATCCATGTTAAGTCCACCAGCAAATGTGTTTGTTTGTCTAGTAGCGTTCATTTGCGTTATAAATTATTTGTCTTTCCCCAGTATGTGAATAAAAAGTATTATGATCTCTAAATTCTGGAACAATTTTATTCCAGTTATTTTTAATAGACTCCATGCCATCTTCATTTGGCATCAATGCTTCAGCATATGCTTGGTTTCTATAAAAATTCCAGGATCTTTTAATATCATAGTATACTTCTCTATTTAATTTACCATTCAAATACTCAGGGTATTTCAGTTTCATTGTAACATACCAGTATATAGCTTCAGTATAAGAAGTTAAATCTGGTATTAAAGTATATCCATCTTCATCAGTAGGTATTGCACTATAGGATAGTTTTAAGTAACCTGATGGAACATTACACATTATAAATCCAGGTTTAATACTATATTGTAGCCCTCCACTAGGATTTGCAGTATTAAATCCATCATTGTATGTTCGTTCATTTATAAGATTTGAAATGATTGTACGTAAATTTTGATTAGTGTTTAACAATTCTAAAGCCTCTGTTTTATCAATGTTACCAATCATATCTACTACTAAATTTACCATTGTATCTTCTTGTACAATCATATTTGGATCGCAATGTTCACAACAATTGTTGTGTCTACATTCCTTTTTGTGTCCAAGTTCATCATAACAGTCACAGTTGCAACAGCATTTGCCATGTCCCCAAACAGCAAATGAACCTGTAGCTTTCCTCATAGGAAACCAAGGTCCATCACAATTGAAAGAATATGCAACTTGATGTAATTGATGAAGATCACATGGTAACGATGCTTGATGTCCACACAATTTTGTAATTGGAGTACCATCTTGACCAGATACTTTTGGAATAAACTGTGTAACAGCACCAATCTTTTCAATAGCCTCTCCACACCACTCTCGAATGTCAGTGATTTTGGTGTCATCTTCTTTTAAATCCAAGTCAGCTATTACTTTGGCAATGACTGTCTTAATTGATGTTAATTTTGTAATCATATTTATATTTCTATTGCATAGTCTCTAATACGATTTTTTAGTATGTAGGCCAATCTACGTTTGTTATCTCTTGTCATAACTAATTGATACTTTGTTTTATTGTGCGTTATCATGTTTTGTTTATTCCAATAAAACCTGTATTTAAAACCATTAGTTATTTCATTAAGATGATATATCACTTTACCATATTTCTTAGATTCGGCATAATCTATTCGTAAACTCTTGCCAGTGTATTCTTTTGGTTTGTGCTTTACTATGGTCAAATACCCCATTCTACAAGGTAATCTCACTTCTTTACCTTTTTCAATTACCTCATCTCTCAAATATCTAAAGTAATCAGAGATGATTTCTCTAAAAGTTTTATAAGAAATTTGGTACAGAGGATTGCCATCCACATACTCACAATAGCTGGTATAGAAATCAGCTATTGTATATGATTTTCTGTCGTAATTAGTTTCCATTCGATATCTTTACATCATTTGTACTATTATTTGTAACATCATTAGGCATTTGCAACATTAAATTCAATTCTCTCTTAAAGATCATATCTTTAATGGTGGGTATCATGTTTGCAGGTACGGGATATGGGGTATCGTCTCTATCAAAACATTCTCCAGCTTTGGTGGGATCTTCCAATATACCTTCTACTTTAACATACTCAAGATGTTCTGGGCCTAATATGTACAAATAGTTTCCTTTCATATATGCTATGTAATCAGCACATGTATATTTTCTACTTACTTGGTATTTTGCTTTAGTTTCTGTACCAACTTGAATGAGATTACCATCCATGTCTTTTACAGCAACCAAACCAGAACCAAAGTGTAAATCAATGAATTTGGGTAGTTCTTCATCGGATTTATAATTGTATCCACCAGTACAATTACTAACTTTAGATATATGTAATGGACTTATTGTCTGTACATATGATGAATTTATTTCTCTACCCTTATCAATGTCTTGCTTAATAAGATAAGCCCTATATTGATGAATCCACTGTTCTACCTGTATACGTGATAAATTCTCAGATTCAGAGATGTTGTTATCCCTAAGTATGAGAAATATATCATCAATGATTGTATTCAATGAATTAAATGTCATAATTTAAATTTTCTTTAATAGTCCATTCTTCGCTATTCAATATTTCATGAAGTTCTTTGCTATCCCACAAATAAGATTTTATTTCTGATCTTTCTCTTATGACTGGAGTGATTAACTCTTCATGGAATATTACTTTAGTACCATCTAAAGATTTACGTGCTTCTATTGGAATAATAATTCCGTGATTTAAACACCATTCTGTTGTGACTATTACATATTTCATTTTTCTATATTATTTAAAGCTGTTTGTAATTCTTCTCCTTCAAGAGTCCTATCATAGATATCAAGAGCATAAAAAGCTCCATTAAATATATATTCAATACTATTCCCTAGTGTACCTAGGTACACAGTGTTTGTTCCGATTTCATTTTGTTCTTTTGTTGTTATCATTGTATCGTTAAATTGTTTAGTCGTTTGATACGTCAAAAGATCAGGATAACTTAGAACATTTTGGGTAATTACAGAAAATGAACGAGTACCGTAATGAGAACGGATTGTAATCTCCATATTGAACGCATTGTTATTTGGAAGATTTCCAGTACGATTAGAAAGAAAACAACTTGATTCTTTCTTTTCAAAATAAATTCTTTTAGCGACCAAAGTGTATCCTTGTTCTCTTGTTAAGATAGGGAAGTTCTCGCAAATGCCATAATCATCTACACCGTCAAATACAAGAGCACCATCTTCATATCCAGAACCAGGCGTAAATCCAAAATTCTTCAACACAATATTATGTCCATTTCCAGTTAAGTCTTTCAACACGTCTCGATCTGTATCTTCGTTAGTCTTTCCTGCTGTTCGATAAGAAGCTATAGGCTTCGGCCCTGTATCTTCGTTAGTGTCATATCCTCTCATCTTCAACTCAAGGTCACGAATATACTTCACAAATGCATCATAATTCTGTCGAATTTGAGGATCTGGTGCATACACAGTAACATCTGTACTATTGTCTGTTACGCTTATATCTGTGTGAGTTTTAGTATTAACTTGCATGTTTAATAGTTATTGTTATTGGTTCTTTCTTATCTGTAGCTTCCTGAAGTAAGGACATTAGCTTGTTAAAAGCTATTTTAGAATCACTTATCCAATCTTCTTTCTTACCATCCCAAGTACCTACAAGTACACATCCTTCGGTTTTGGATGACTGATTTCCTTTGTGTATGCGTATACCACTAAAATTAGGTACATTTAATATCTCTGGTAATATTTTCTTAAATCTTGGTGAGTAAGTCAACTTAACTTCATAAGTACCTTCAGGTATTGCAGTTTTACCATAAACCTTTTCTCCTTCTGGTCTTACTCTATCTTCAAGCGTGTCGCACAGATGTAAATCATTAACCCATAGTTCTCCAATAGTTGCTACTGTTCCTAGAAAGATCCTATTTAAAGTTAGTTCCATTATGCAGCAGGTGTTTCTAAGGCAGCAACTCTAGCTTCCAAACTTTCAAGATCCTCACTTAGGGT
>UMED01018211.1_pt1 | contig 78511 bp, 82 predicted proteins | sample 1964661 | NCBI WGS metagenome assembly UMED01 (sample SAMEA4836011, study PRJEB28245) | human gut metagenome | biome: gut microbiome; material: fecal sample | place: Denmark | collected 2008
ACCAGAGAATACCGCCGTATACAAGGATGGCAACGATTACTATAATTGCTAATCGATCGATGTTTTTATCATAGTTGACAGCATCATGGCCAATGATGACTTCTAGTGCAGTTGAGGGGAATTTACCGATTAGGTTGGCAATAATGTAATCTCGTAGGCTGATTTGGCTGAGTGCTCCGATGGCCGTAATAATTCCCGAGGGGAAATAAGGTAATGTCCGGGCGATTAGCATCATCTTAAAGCCATTTTCACCACTGAACTCATCAATTTTTTGCAGATAATTGCTCTTAGCAATTAATCGCTCCGCAGAAGAGCGTAAAATACTACGCATCAAAATAAAACTAATGACAACACCTACTGTTTCTGCAAGCCAGGAAATGACAACTCCCCAGCCAATACCAAAAACAACACCGTTTGCGGTTGAAATAAAAATTGATGGCAAAAAGCCAAGCGCGTTGATTAGTACATCTATGATAAAACTAAGCAACATTGCCCAAACTCCAAAAGAGCGTAGATATTCAGCGATTTTATCAATGTCGCCGCTCGTTGTAATTGCCCATAATAAAGGGAAAAAGTTAGGGTTAAATAAATATATGGCAACAATAACAAAAATGAGCAGAGCAAGGACAAAGATTTTTAAACACGTTTCAGTTTTTATTGATTGCAAGGGAGTCCCTCCGATTTATATAAAATGGGGTGACCAAGTTGAGACCGTAGGTGAATCGCTACGCCAATAGGTCGGTCACTGAAAAAGTCTTGTTTCTATCATAGCGTTCTTGTAAGAGGATGACAATCTTTAATTTTAAAAAAGTTATTGTAAAAATAAAAAGACAGAAATAATCTGCCTTTTTATAGGATTTTTAAGAAGATAAACTCCCTATGAAGCAAGTCTTATGTTATTTTTCGCTTATTAAAAATTTTTTATCCTATTAATATATTACATGGGAATTTAGAAAAGAATAAAAGGGTTATTTTATATATTTGTTTAATAATGGATATAATTTACGAGCATCAATAGGTTTGATGATTTTATCGGTTATTTTACTCAAATTTTCATTTGTAATAGATGAATCTGATTTTATTGCAATAATTGGGATTGTTTTTGCACAATCATGTGTGCAGTTTCTAATCCTCTCAATCGCCTGATAACCGCCTAATGGTAAATTATCTATATCAATAAAAATTAAATCAAATTCGTTTTTGGATGCCATTAAAAATTTATCGACAATTTCTTGCCCGTTATTGGCTGTAATAATTTTAATGCCTGTAATGCTCAAAAGTTCATAAAGAATTTTTAAATTCGTGTCGTTAGACTCTAATAGCAATACACAATGTCCGGAAAAGTTAAAAGAATGGTGGGGTGTAGATTCGTTTAAGTGATTTTCTGTGGATAATGCGATAAAAGCATCAAAAAGAGTAGATTTGAAAAATGGTTTAGTTAAAACTAAATTTGCTCCATCGGCTTGTATTGATTCAATAGTATGAAGTAAATAATATGCTGAAAAAATCGTAATAAATATATCTTGAAGAGATGTTTCGCGAAGTTTCTTAAGAAGTGTAGGATCTTTATTAATCAAATCATAATTAATAAAGCATAGTTCATAGTACTTCGCCTTAATAAAATCTAATGCACTTTCCCCGGATTTTGCATAATCGTAGGTGAGATTCATTTGGTTTAAAATAAATGAGGCATATTCTACGCTGTTAACATTATCATCGATGAATAGAATGCGAATATTTTTATATAAAGGTGGCACTTTGGATGATTTTTTTTCAACTAAACCAAATGGAAGTGTTACTGTAAAAAAGTTTCCTTTTTTTTCAACGCTTTTAAGAGAAATGGTACCATCCATGCAATCTACCAAGTTTTTTACAATAGATAACTCAAGCCCTGAACCTTTAAATTTTATATGATCAGAAATGAACGCTTGTTCAAGGGTGTGGAATATTTCTTTTTTTATTTCGCTTGGAATTCCAATTCCAGTATCAAAAATTGTAAATTGTAGATAAACTTTATTTTCCTTAATGTCTTCTTGGGTAACAATAAGCTGGATTTTACCATTTTGTTTTGTGCGTTTTAATGCATTAAATAGAAGGTTTAATAAAATTTGATTTAAGCGCATTTGGTCGCCTCGAACGATTTCCTCCGTCATACCCCTTATGATTAAATCAAACTCTATATTTTTTTCTTTGCATTGTGCATAATACATAGAATTTAAAGTAGATAAAGTTTGTGTTAAATCGAAAATTGTATGAGAAATTTTCAATTTAGAAGTTTCAATTGCTGACATATCCAAAACATCATTTACAATGTTCTGTAGTATCTTTGAAGCAAAAGATATTTTCGTTAAATAAAATTTCATTTTGGGGATGTTACTTATATTTTGTTTTGCCAACTCTGTTATTCCAATAATTGCGTTCATCGGTGCTCTTAGTTCTTGTGAAATGTTAGATAAGAAACGGCTTTTAGCTTCATTTACTGTTTTGACCTGTAAAATGGCTTTAGATAATTCTTTGTTTTTTGCTTGTAAGATTTTGATGTGTTGGTGACGTTGTTTTAAGGTATATAAAATAAGAAAAATACAAAATGATGCTAATATAGAGATACATATTAACGGATATTCATATTTATAAATTAAATCTTTGATTGTAAATTTGTACGGCTTAGCTACGGTGTTTTTAATAATACATTGGTCGATTTCAGCTTTGGGTAAAGAATTGATAGTTTTATTTAGTAGGGTGATAAGTCGAGGATCGATACTTTTTAAACATGCTATAGATATTTGTTCATAGGAAAGGGCAGTGGGATGAATAGCAAGGTCTTCAAATTGTGGGTTTTGCAGCTGATAATCAAGAACATAAGAATTTTGAATCATTAAATCGGCTTTATGATTTTTTACGGCATTTAAACATTCTTCAACACTTTCTAAATGGGTTATCTTGCAATTGGGAAAGTTCTTTTTTACAATCTCATCATAGACATCTAGACCAGATAAAATTGCGACTGTAGGCTTATCTGAGGCACTATAACTTTCGCCAGATCTACCGACAATCATTAAAGAGGTTGTAAGGAGAGAATTTGGAATGATAAAATCATTATTTATTAGAGTTGGGGTATCTATAGTAGGATAGACAACAAAAGAAATGTCGTTTGTTTGAAGGTAATAAAGTGGATTTACTCCAGAGGGAATAGGAACAAATTCAAATTTTAGACCAGTAATTTTACTGACTAAGGTCAAAATGTCTTTAGAAATTCCAGCCATTTCGCCAGTGGAAGCATCTTTGAAAGCGATGGGATGACGATTAGAAATGAGACCTATTTTAATGGGTGGCATATTTTGAACGAGTTCAGCTTCCTCGCGTGTAAAAAAAGGTTGAATACTATAATCGCTATTTCCATAGTATTTTTGGTACAAGGCTGTATCAAAATAAGGTGAATGGGTTTTAATCTGCGTTAATGCATCATTAAGTGAACGCATAACATCAATGTCATCTTTTCGAGTAATGAAATAAAGCGGTTCTGGATAAAATTTCGCAATCACCTTTAAATTTATTGGGTGGAATAAACTCCCGCTTAATATAGCATCTACATTTTGTTGCTCTAAAGCAGTGAGCATTTGTCCAGTAGATTCATATTCTATAGGTATATAACTAAAATCATATTCTTTTGCATAATGTGTTAACGTGTCAGATTCAAAACTTTTTTTTACTATCCCAATTCGTTTTCCTTCAAGAAACTTGGCATCGTTATAATAAGCATCTGCTTGATTTGTGTAGATAACGCTCGATTCAAAGCCAATGGGATACTTTGAATAATCAAAATATTCATTACGTTCATCTGTATATTTAACAGGTAACATTAAATCAATATCACCTTTTTTTAAGCTATCCAAGCTATTTCCCCAAGTGTCATTAATAAATTCGTATTCCCAACCTGTATATTTAGCAATTTCAGCTAAATAGTTAACTCCATAGCCATCAAAGCTGCCATCAGACTTTTTCTCAATTAGGTTTGCATAATTGGTATATCCGACTTTAATTATTTTTTTCTCTTTGGCAAACACTTCACCGAATGAAAAGAAAATTGCAAATAGATAAAGAAAGATAATATAAAATAAAATTGGTTTTCTGAGCATTGGATATACCTCCGTGGAAGATCTTAGCGTGAAAATATCAGATTACTTTAGAAATTAATATAATTTTATAGGAGATGATTAATAAAAAAGGAAGAGTTATCCTTTTTGAATTTTATCATGCTTTAAAAAAAACCTCAATAAAATATAAATTTTGAAAAAAATAAAAAATATAACACAAATGATATTGATATTCAATATCATTTGTGTTATATTATCAATATCGACTCTCAAATATATAAATTCAAAGGCTGCTCAATATTCTAACGATATTGGGCAGCTCTTTGATTATAAGCAATATAGAATGTAATAAACTTAGATAAGATTTTCTAAAAAGTATTTTAGGAGAAAACTTTTCATGGAGAAACATTTATTTTTTGATGGATTTTTGCACGAAATTGTTGAAGTGCTAGGAACTGCATTAGATGCAAAGAATCCATATACTTGTGGTCATTCCGAAAGAGTTGCGGAGTTATCTTTAAAAATAGCGAAACAGATGAATTTTACTAAAAAGGAACAGCTTCGCATTCATATTGGTGCTCATTTACATGATATAGGTAAGATAGGCATACCTGATGCAATTTTAAATAAAATAGGAAAATTGACAGGTGAAAAATTTGCGGTAATGAAAAATCATACTTGTATAGGTGCTGAAATTGTTGGAAAAATTAGTGTGTTAGATTCTATTATTGATATTGTTCGCCATCATCATGAGCGTATAGATGGGAATGGATACCCTGATGGATTGAGGGGAAATGAAATATCAATCGGTGCAAGAATTGTATCAATTGCAGATGCTTTTGATGCGATGACGAGTGCTAGAGCATATCGAACGGCCTTGCGTACCGATGAAGCGGTAAAAGAGCTCATCCGCTGCTCGGGAACGCAATTCGATTCATGTATTGTACAGTTATGTAAAAATTATAATTTATTTGATATTGAAAATCATTATCAAATAAATTATAATAAAAAAGCAAGGAGGGATGATTTTGTGTGAGAAATTTGAAAAAATGTTAGCATTCTATGGTGCCCCGACATTAGCAGGGATAAAAGACGGCACCGTAATTTCTTTACAGAAAAAGAATTTTTCTGAGTGGAAATCTTTAATGGAAGAATATAATCAATGTTTAAATTGCAAAGGAATAGAGATTACGACGCTAGTAGAAACTGAGCGTTATATCCTCTTATTTATTTATCAAGAAAAAGATTTAGCAAAAACTTTGAAGGAAGATAGAATCGCATTATTCTTACAAAGACTAGGCTATGATATTGAAGCTTCTCTAAAAGATAAAATTGAACATTTGAAGTTAAGAATGCGAATAAAAAAAGATTTTCCGCATGAAATTGGTTTGTTTTTAGGATTCCCTTATGATGATGTTGTTGGATTTTTAAAGTATAATGGGAAAAATTTCAAGATGAATGGATATTGGAAAGTTTATACCAATGTATACAATGCGGAACAAATTTTTCATAAATATACACGCTGTAGTGAGATTTTTTGCAGAAGATTACAAAAAGGTGAAAGTTTGTTGAATTTATTAAAAGTAGGATAGGAGAGATAAGATGAAAAAGGTTGCAGTAATTTATTGGAGTGGATCTGGAAATACAGAAAAAATGGCGAAAGCGATGAGTAAAGGAGTTGAAAATAGCGGCAATGTTGGCACTCTTTTCCATGTCAGTGAATTTAATATAGCTGATATGGAAAGTTTTGATCGATTTGCTTTTGGATGTCCGTCTATGGGATGTGAAGTTTTGGAAGAAAGTGAATTTGAACCTCTTTTTACAAGTATTGAAGAACTGTTAAAGGGGAAAAAAGTCGCGTTATTTGGGTCTTATGGCTGGGGTGATGGAGAATGGATGAGGAACTGGCAGGATCGTGTAATATCGTTCGGTGCGGATTTATTTGAAGAAGGTCTTATCATTAATGAAGTGCCCGATTCGGAAGATGAGAAAAAATGTGAGCGATTTGGATTTAACTTTGCAATTTGTTAACCTGTTCCCCTTTATAAAATAAATTTTTGATTTCATTTACCGATAGTTTTGATATTTTTGTCAAATTGTCGGTATTTTTGTTTTATGTATACATACTTGCGATAAGATTGAAATAGTATTATAATTTCAAACATGAATGTTCACATGTAAAGCATAGAGAAAAACTTGGTTTATTCTGCTTTGCATAGGTTTTTAGATAGATTTTTTGTAGGAGAGTATTTTCATGAGCGATTTAATTGCAGATATAATGAAGTTAAAAAAAGAACGAAATGCGGTAATTTTAGCGCATTTGTATCAGCCCGGAGAAATTCAAGAAATTGCTGATTTCGTTGGTGACTCTTTGGATTTATCACGTAAAGCGGCAAATACAAATGCAGACGTAATCGTGTTTTGTGGTGTGCATTTCATGGCAGAGACTGCAAATATTTTATCACCGGATAAAATTGTATTATTACCAGCAGCAGATGCTGGCTGTCGTATGGCAGAAATGATTTCAGGCGCTGCATTGGCGAAAAAGAAAGCTGAAATGCCGAATGCTGTAGTTGTAGCTTATGTAAATACGACTGCGGAAGTAAAATCATTAAGTGATATTTGTTGTACATCAGCAAATGCAATTAAAATAGTAAATTCTATTCCAAAAGATAAGGACATTTTGTTTGTCCCGGATAAAAATCTTGGTGCATACGTAAGTGAAAAAACAAATAGAAAAATGGAGTTTTGGCCTGGTTTTTGTCCTGTTCACCATGGATTATTTGTGGAAGAAGTGGAAGATATGCGCGAGGAGCATCCAAATGCAAAAGTCCTTGCCCATCCTGAATGTCCTGCGGATGTTCTTGCGAAAGCTGATTATATTGGAAGCACAACGGAAATTATCAATTATGCAAAAGCAAGTGCTCATGATGAATTTATCATTGCTACGGAATGTGGTGTTTTTCATCAGCTAGAAAAGGACAATCCAAAGAAGAAGTTTTACTTAGCAAGTGATTCTATGGTTTGTCCAAATATGAAAAAAATCAGTTTGGAAAAGATAAAGAAATCATTAGAAACATTAGAGCCGCGGGTAATTGTTCCGGCTGAAATGAGAGAAAAAGCTGTCGGAAGTTTGACTAAGATGCTAGAGGTTTGTCGTTAGGAGTGTGACGTCATGGAGCGTCGATATGCGTTAAATTTTAATACGAAAGAACTTAGACAGATGCGAACGGATTGCCTTGTAATTGGCAGCGGGGTGGCCGGATTGATGGCTGCTTGGAATGCTGCTCACGCAGGGCTTTCTGTCGTTATCGCTGTAAAGGATACGCTGCTTGACAGCAATACAAACAAAGCGCAAGGTGGGATTGCTGTAGCTTTAGGTGCAGATGATTCATTGGATTTACACCTTGCAGATACTTTGGTTGCAGGTGCAGGTCTGTGTGATGAAGAAACAGTTAAAATTGTAGTGAAAGAGGGACGCAAGGAAGTCAAGGAATTGATGAATTTAGGCGCCGTTTTTGACTACGATGAAAATGGGATATGTTTGGGGCGTGAGGGTTGTCACTGTCGAAATCGTGTAATTCATGCCAAAGGGGATGCAACGGGAGCTGAAGTAGTTCGTGCATTACTCGCAGCGGTAAAAGCGCTACCAAATATAAAATTGTTGGAACATCATTTTGTTGTAGATTTATTAGTGGAAGACAATATTTGTGAAGGCGCACTTATTTTACATAAACATAAAGATTTAGAAGTTATTCGAGCAAACTCTGTGATTTTAGCGAGCGGGGGGCTAGGACAACTGTATTGTCATACAACGAATCCAGATGGTGCGACAGGTAGCGGTGTTGCGATAGCATATCGTGCTGGGGCAGAGGTGATGGATATGGAGTTTGTTCAATTCCATCCAACTTCACTTGCTGCTCCGAATATACCAAATTTTTTAATTTCTGAAGCGGTACGTGGCGCTGGTGGTGTGCTTAGAAATGCGAAGGGCGAACGCTTTATGCTACGTTATCATGAGTTAGCTGATTTGGCACCACGTGATGTTGTTGCAAGGGCTATTTTTAATGAGATGCGAGCAGATGAATCAGATCATGTGTACCTTGACGTCAGTGGTATTAAAAATATTGATCAGCATTTTCCAACGATTACGGCAACATGCCTTGATTATGGCATAAATATTATGAAAGATTTTATACCTGTTGCTCCGGCGGCACATTACATGATGGGTGGAGTGAAAGTTGATCGCTGGGGAGAAAGTTCAATTGAGCGATTATATTGCTCTGGTGAAGTTTCCTGTACAGGACTTCATGGGGCAAATCGTCTGGCGAGCAATTCATTATTAGAAGGCTTGGCATATGGGAAAAGGATTATTGATCGGATACTTGCTAAAGGAAATGCTGAGATAAAGCATAGCGAGTGGGAATATAATGAGCTGAGAAAGGCGGCTGAATTAACAGATATTCAAGCGAAGCTGCAAGAGGTAAAACAAGTGATGACGAATTACATCGGATTAATTCGCTGTCAGGATGGGTTAATGAAAGCGGAAGAGTTCTTCAATGCAAAACGCGAATTTTGGTTTAATCGTGAGACGGCGGATATAGAGCAAATTGAATATTTAAATATGTTAACGACGAGTGCCTTGATTTGTTCTGCTGCGAATATGCGTACGGAAAGTCGTGGTGGACATTATCGCAGTGATTATCCAGATCGCTTAGCGTTATGGCGCAAGCATATTATTCAGCGCAAATAGGAGGAAAGAAGATGGAGTTTTCTCAAATACAAGTAAAGCATCAAATTGAAGAGTGGCTCTTAGAGGATATTGGCGGTGGAGATATTACAACCAATAATATCGTACCCAAAGGAGCAAAAACGAAAGCAATTATTCATGCAAAGCAAGAGGGGGTTTTAGCCGGAGTCGATGTAGCTAAACTTGTTTTTCTATCGTTATCAGATTCGATTTCTTTTCATGCTTGCGTTGAAGATGGAACAAAATTAGCAAAAGGGACAATTATTGCCGAGATTGAAGGAGACGCACGGGCGATTCTAACAGGTGAGCGATTAGCGTTAAATCTTTTACAACGTATGAGCGGTGTAGCGACGAAAACAGCGCAGTTTGCTGTATTGCTCGCAGGTACAAAAGCGCGAATTGTTGATACTCGCAAAACTACTCCAGGACTTCGTATGCTGGAAAAGTATGCAGTTACCGTTGGTGGTGGAGCAAATCATCGATTAGGGTTGTATGATGCGGTGATGATTAAAGATAACCATATTAAAGTTGCAGGTGGAATTAGTGAAGCTGTTGCACGCGTGCGGGCAAAAATTGGACATACGGTAAAAGTCGAAGTTGAAGTTGAAAGTATGCAGCAGTTGGAAACGGCACTAAAAGCAAAGGCTGATATTATTATGTTGGATAATATGAGCTTAATGCAGATGAAAGAGGCCGTAGCAAGAATCAATGGGGCGGCAATTGTTGAAGCATCGGGCGGTATTACAGAATCTACAATTGCTGATATAGCGAAAACAGGAGTAGATATTATCTCTTCTGGGGCGCTCACTCATTCAGTGAAAGCATTGGATATCAGTTTGGATATTGGCGCGATAAAGTAAAATTTGATTAAGATGATGTTAATCAGTAAATTACTCATTGATGAAATAAAATAAGAGGTGATTACAAAATTGTTTACGATTTTTGTAATCACCTCTTATTTTATGTATACGCATAAATTATTTTTGTGGGGAGAGTGTCAATAAATACTCTTTTAATCCTAACATGATACAAATAACAATAAGTTCATCTTGCGATAAGCCTAGATCAGCGGCTTCATATTTTGTGATTAAATCAAGCTCATCTGTTAAAGATAAAGTAATCTCTTTTAGCATTATATTCCCCTTTCTAAGGCTAGAATAAAATTATATTTTTTTCATATATTATTTATAATATAAAGTTTATATAAGCTGGCATTATCTTATATTAACTTTAATCATATCTTATTCAAGAATTTATGTCAACAAAATGTAGCTTTATTTAAAATGAGCTACTTTAAGTTGCTAATAGAACTTGTCTAGGGGTTTAATTGCTATAATTAATCACTAAGAGGTGATTTTATTGCATCGACTAAGAGAATTACGTGAGGCGAGGAATTTAAGCCAGGCTGATATTGCAAGAGCTTTAAATATTAGCCGACAGTCATATAATTTTTATGAGAATGATAAAAGAGATCCAGATACACAAACATTAAAAGCTTTAGCGGATTTTTTTAATGTAACAATAGATTATTTACTAGGACGCGATGAGTTTGAGCGTATAAAAAATAAGAAAAATCCTTTGGATAGAAAGGAAAAGCTTTTGTATAAGATTATTTCTGCGGATCCGGATACGATTGCTGAAGTCGAACAGTATTTAGAGTATCTTGAAACAAAAAAGAAGATTAAGTAGTGAAAATAAAAAATGTATTAAAAATAAAAGGGGTTAGACTTTATTGTCTAAGCCCTTTTATTTTTAATACATTTAAATATGGTACAGATGGAGATTATCTCGTATATTATAAAAACAAGTAGGAGTTTGTTCGAAAATGTTGAATTAATGTATTATTAAATTTAGTTTTTTAAGGTGATAGGAGATGAAAATATGGCTGATGAAAGAGACTGGGAATTATTTAAAGAAAAATTCAAGGCAAAATCCCAAATAGATTTAAACCAATATAAAGCAAATCAAATGCAGCGTAGAATTACAAATCTTATGACACGCAATAATGCGAAGACTTATATGGAATTTTTCAAACTGATTGAAAATGATTCCAAACGATTTAGTGATTTTGTAGAATATTTAACGATTAACGTAAGCGAGTTTTTCCGCACACCGGAAAAATTCTCGGAATTAGAGGCAAAAGTGATTCCGGAATTGTTAAAGAAAAACTCAAAACTAAACATATGGAGTGCTGGGTGTTCCATTGGAGCGGAACCTTATTCTTTAGCAATGATACTAAATGATTTAACCCCTCATACGCGTCATCGTATTTTGGCTACTGATTTAGATATTGAAATTTTAGAAAAAGCTAAAAAAGGTGTTTATACGGCAAATGAAGTGAAAAATATTTCTCAGTCGCGAGAAAAGGGTCACTTTAGGCTGGAAAATGATAAATATGTTGTTTCAGAGGATATTAAATCGCGTATTGAATTTAAAAGACATAATTTACTATTAGATAAATTTGAAACAGGTTTTGATTTGATTTTATGTCGCAATGTTGTTATTTATTTTACAGAAGAAGCAAAAGATAAATTGTATCGACGTTTTTTTGAAGCACTTAAACCGGGTGGCGTATTATTCGTTGGTGGTACAGAAGCAATTCTAAATTTCCGCGATATGGGTTACGTTAGTTATCTGCCGTTTTTCTATCGCAAACCGTTTTAGACGATTCCCCAACTGGAAAACAATTTAAAAATTGTTGTGAGATAATTGAGAAGAAAATTTGCTAATGTTCTTTCTTCTACGTTGTTGGCCGCAACTAAATCAATCGTGCGAAGGGTTTTATCATTCATGATAAAATGTACTTCGCCGATTTTTTGTCCCTGATAAACAGGGGCATTTATTTTTTTCGGCACGTTGGTTTTTACGATGAGGTTTTCACGTTTACCTTTAGGAATTACGACAAAAGGTTCTTCGCTAGTTTCCAACTTCACCGTTGTATCAATTCCATATTCTACAGCTATGCGATTTATTTCATTTGATAATTCTTCTTCGATTGGATATTCATACAAATCAAAAGTTTCAAAGCCCCAATTTAAAAGTTTCTGTGAATCTTCCCAACGGTTTTTGTCGTTTAATGTTACTGCAATTAATCGTTGGTCATCTTTTGTTGCACTGGAAACCAAACAAGGTCCGGCTTCATTTGTTGTACCCGTCTTAATCCCATCCGCTTCATCTAGCATCCATAATAACTTGTTGGTATTTTTAAGGTTTTGCTCATGCTCATTACCAGCACTGTCTTCCCAATCAATACTTGTGTTGCGCGTACTTACGATTTCAGCAAAAGTAGGATTATTCATCGCATAACGAGCGATCCAGGCTAAATCATAGGCTGTGGAGTAATGATCTTTCGTTGGCAGACCATGCGGATTTTGAAATTTCGTATGAATAGCACCTATTTCCCGCGCTTTTTTATTCATTTCAACGATGAATTTATCTACGGAACCGGAAAGAAATTCGGCGATGGCAATAGCAGCATCATTCCCTGAGCGCATCATAAGTCCTGTCACCAACTCCCGCAAACTAATTAACTGCCCCTCTTGTAAATGCATAGTTGAGCCTTGTACGGACGCGGCATTTTTACTAATTGTCGTTTTTTCGTCTAACCTATTGCTTTCAATTGCGAGGATAGCGGTCATGATTTTTGTTGTGCTGGCGGGAGCAAGCTGCTTGTTTGAATTTTTTTCATATAATACCTGCCCTGTTTTCGCGTCAATTAATATGGCGCCGGCTGCGTTAATTTCAAGTTGGGCAGGCTTGGCGATTACTTCAGTTGGAATAGGAAACAATAAAGTTAAGATCAAGAATAATTTTATCCAAAAGTGCATAATCGGTAGTCCTCCTCTAAAATCTTTTCAACAGATTATATGGATGGTAAGCCAATTTCATACGAAAGAATATCATAACTCTCATTTCTATTGCGTAGTATTTAAAATAATGGATAGATTAGGGGGGAGAAGTGTGAAACGAAAGTGGCAGTATTTTTTTTCAATAACAGCTTTTATTATTTTGGTCGGAGCGAAAATAGGGCAAAGTATTGCTGTAGAAGAAGTGCATATTGTAAGGCATATTGATACGAAGGATAAAGTTATAGCACTCACATTTGATGATGGGCCCAATGTTAAAACAACTCCAAAAGTTTTGGAAGTTTTAAAAGAAAAAAATGTGAAAGCTACGTTTTTTATTTTGGGAGAAAATGCAGTAGAGCATCCTGAGCTTGTAAAACAAGCGGCAAGTGACGGCCATGAAATCGCCAGTCATTCTTATACGCATCGCCATTTATCTAAAATGGGCCCCAAAGATTGCGCTGATGAGCTCGCAAAAGCAGAATCTATTATTAGTCAATGTGCTTCAAAACCTAGATATTTTAGACCACCGGGAGGATTATTCAATGATAATGTCCTTGAGGAAGCAAAACGGCATGGGTATACCACGATTCTTTGGTCAGTAGATCCCCATGACTGGCAATCGCCAAGTGTGTCGGAAATGATTAAACGCGTGGAGGATAATGTTAAACCAGGTGGGATTGTCTTGATGCATGATGGGCAGCCTAACTTGCCAACACCCAAAGCATTAGGAACAATTATTGAAGATTTAAGAGCGCAAGGATATTCCTTCGTGACCATAGATGAATTACTCAGACATGAAGAAGTGAAAACAACGGGATTTTTTAATGGGTAAAAGGGTCTAATTGATGCCAATATTCGCCGATTAAGAAATCGTAATGTTCCATCACTTCTTTACGTTCTTGGCGTAGTGCTTCAATAGAAGCAAGAATTTCAGGATTTAAATCATAAATTTTATCTTTAGAAACTGTAATTGGGTGCTTGAAATCTTTTAATTTTAAGGCAATTTTATTATTTACTTTTCCTTCTTTTAAAATTCTTCCTTTTTCGAGCAAATCAGAGCCATCATAACGATGAACTAAACAATTTGGAATAAATTTGTCGGTTATATTTTTATTTTCTCCGGAAAAAATAAATTTTGATTGACAATAAGGACAAATTTTTTCTTCTGTGTTTATGTAATTTGAGCAATGATTACAAATAAATTCAGACAAAATAAACACCTCCACGACTATTATGTTCTAAAATGTGTTAAAATATAATTAATAGTTGGTTGGCAAAGATTACTTTTATAAATTTTTATTTAACTATCTTACAACTTTATTTACTGCTTATTATTTTATCCATGGGGGATAAGGTCAAAGCCGGTGTAGCTCATGGATTGGGGTTTTCTTGCAGTAATAAATAGGTTTTTGCTGAAATAGCTTCAGTTATGCCATTGATGGAGGAGTATTCATGTATTGCAATATAGGAATAGAAACAATGTCACGTGCTGAAATGCGTCAATTGCAAAAAGAGAGATTGCAAAAGATAGTGAAGTGGGCACATGAAAAAAGTTCTTTCTATCGTGCTCAATGGGAAAATATAAATGTGGAAGATATTCAATCTTTAGATGATATAAAAAAACTTCCCTTTACAACAAAGGACGATTTAATTGCCAATGCACCATTTGGAATGCTTGCTATGCCAATGAGTGAAATTATTCGGTTACATATGATCGGTGAAGGTAAAAAAGCAATTGCTAGAGCATATACTGCTGGAGATCTTGAGAGAGCCACGGAGATGACTACACGGGCATTAGTTGCTGGTGGTGTAAATATATCTTCGGTAATTCAGATTTGTAGCGGACATTTAACAGCTGATGTGTTAGGATTACAGCATGCTGCTGAGGTATTGGGTGCAACGGTGGTATCAGTCTCTACAGCAAAATTAGAAGAACAATTGGCCGTTATTGATAAATTACATGTATCGACATTAATTAGTGATCCGCAGCGTATTTTACAATTGGTGGTGGCTGCGCAAGCACTTGACTATGATTTACAGTCGATGTCGGTTAAAACAATTTTTTTAAGTCATAATGGAATCAAGCGTAATATGGCAGCTCATATCGCCAGTCGCATTGGCGTACGAGTATTTAACTTATATTCAATACCGGAGCTTTTTACTCCTGGAATCGCTTGTGCGTGTAAAGCTAAGAATGGATATCATATTCAGGAAGATTACTTTTATCCAGAAGTTGTGAGTTTAGCTGATGGCCAAGTGATTCGGGATGGAAGAATGGGAGAACTTGTATTAACCTCCCTTATTTCAGAAGCGATGCCAATCATTCGCTATCGTACAGGTGTCTTAGTTACTTTAGACCATGAGAAATGCTCTTGCGGAAGAACATTAGCAAGAATACATGTTCCATAAATTTTCCAAATAAAAGCTTGTTTTTTTTCTTCTTGATTGGTTATATTATCAATCGAGGAGGTGTTATTATGTTTGGTAATAAATATCGTCGTACGCTTCGCCAATTAAGTCACGCAAACGATATGACTGATGTGATGAAGGTTGCAGCAGCAGGATTTATTGCTTATCAGGCTGCAAAATATGTAATACGAGAAGTTATGGACTAGTCTCCTCAAGAAAAAGGGTGTTGCGATTGCAACACCCTTCCTTTATATTACTGTTTTTCGTTTGAGCTTACATTTACAATAAGTTAGAGCTGTATGATGAAGTTTAGATGTAGGAGGATAAAAATGACGAAGCAGGTATATGGATATATTAGAGTATCAAGTAGAGATCAAAATGTGCAGCGACAAATGCTTTCCTTTTTGGATTTGGGAATTGAAATACAAAATATTTTTATTGACAAACAAAGTGGAAAAGATTTTGAGAGAAAGCATTATAAAAGACTTTTACGTAAACTGCGAAAGGGAGATTTATTTATTGTTAAAAGTATAGACAGACTGGGGCGAAATTATGAAGAAATTTTGATTCAATGGAGATATATTACAAAAAATAAAAAGGTGGATATACGAGTGATTGATATGCCATTGCTGGATACGACGATTTCAAAAGACTTATTAGGAACGTTTATTTCGGATTTAGTTTTACAATTACTATCCTTTGTCGCTGAGAATGAGCGAGAAATGATTCGGGCGCGGCAAGCAGAAGGGATTTTAGCAGCGAAAAAGCGGGGAGTTCGATTTGGCAGGCCAGAAAAAGAAATTCCAAGTAATTTCTCGGCGATTTGTGAATCCTGGAAGAATTCTCTAATAACGCTTCCAGAGGCACTTGATTTATTAGACATGTCACGTAGTACTTTTTATCGTAAAGTAAAAAAATATGCAAATTGTGCTCAATAATTAGTTCAAAAAGTATACTTTTTGATTTGTTCCTTATATACATATTATACTAACATATCTGGCGCATTCTAACAATAAATTCACTTTATTTCATCAAATTCCAAAAAGTATACTTTTTGGAATTTGATGAAATGGGGGATTTATATTGAAAAACAATTTATTGGATTTATTTACTCAATATACGGATTCTGTTTATCTATCGGATCTGCGTAAACAGGCGCAAAATAAGTTAAGTAAAAATATTATTAATAAAATATATCTTTACGAGCATTCTTTATATGAGTGGAATGAAGCTGTTAATTATATAACAGGAGGTTGGAATATTTTTGAATCTAGAGAAGAAGCCAAAACATATCTTCTAAACTTTTGTGAAAATAACAGGGAATAATGTAGTATAATAAAAAGAGCTTATTTATTAGATGATAACTGATAAATAAGCTCTTTTGCCATTTTATTCGAAGCCCGCTTCGAGCATTTGATGGAATTAGCGCTTCATACAAAATCAAAGATTTTGTTAGGTTCCTTACAGATTCCAACTCTCGATAAGAGACCATAGCCGAGCGGATAAATTTGGATACGCACAGCGGGTCCAAGTGGAGATAAACTTCTATTTGAATCAATTTTTAATTTATAAAAAAGATTATATTGAACGAGATGATTAAAATTAAACAAATTATAAAGGGGGATTGGCTACATGCGATTTATACATACATCGGATTGGCATCTTGGCAGGCTGTTTCATGGACAGCATTTAACCAATGATCAAGCTTATGTTTTAACGCAATTTTGCGACTTGGTTGAAGAGAGTAAAGCGCAGGCAGTCGTTATTGCCGGGGATATTTATGATCGGGCAGTACCGCCAACGGATGCGGTAGAACTCTTGGATGATACATTAGCGAAACTGGTGCTAAAAGCAAAGGTTCCGGTGATTTTAATTGCTGGTAATCACGACAGTCCTGAACGGATTAATTTTGGCAGTCAATTGTTAGCGAAACAAGGATTATATGTGATTGGCAATTTAACAAAAGAAATTCTGCCGATTTGTCTTGAAGATCGTTACGGGGAAGTTGAGTTTATGCCATTTCCTTATGCCGAACCGGCATTAGTAAGAGCGGTGTTTGGTGGAGAAAATTTAATTGATGCGAATGCAGCGATGGAATTTTTGATTGCGCGCAGTCAGCGATTTTTATCGGCGCAAAGTCGTAAGGTAGCGATTGCACATGCCTTTATTGCCGGTGGAACGGTAAGTGAATCGGAACGGACCTTATCGGTTGGGGGAAGCTCTTATGTTGAAAACAGATTATTTCAGCCATTTCATTATACAGCGTTGGGCCATTTACATAATGCACAGTTGGCAGGTGGAGAAAATATTCGCTATAGCGGGTCATTATTAAAATACTCTTTTGATGAAGCAACACAGAAAAAGGGCATTCAGATTGTCGATATGGGCAAAGATGGGCAAGTTGCGGTGGAAACGATTCAGCTTACACCGAAACACGATGTCAAAATTATTGAGGGGGATTTTTATACGATATTGCAGAATCGCAATCTGCATCCTTCCAGTAATGACTATATTAGTGTCAAGCTTAGCAACCGTGAGCCTATTTTAGATGTATTTGGTCAATTGAGTGAGATTTATCCAAATCTGATGCAAGTTGAGCGACCAACGTTCATGATGGATGGTGAATTCAGCGAGAAAAAGATTGACCATCGCAAAATGAGCGAAAATGAGTTATTCTCTTTATTTTATGAGCAAGTAACAGGTGAAGCAATCACGAAGGAAGAAAGTAAGGTATTTGCCGATAATTTAGAAGAACTCATGCTGATTGAGCGGGAGGTGAAGCTATGAAGCCTTTGCAATTGACAATGAGTGCATTTGGTCCCTATGCAAGTGAGCAGAGCTTAGATTTTGCTGATTTAAAGGGGCGGAAGTTCTTTTTAATTCACGGGGCAACTGGCGCCGGCAAGACGACGATTCTCGATGCAATTTGTTATGCACTATACGGGAGTGCGACGAGTGACTTAAGGGAAGCAAAGGCGCTACGAAGCGACCATGCCGATCCTTTGGTATTGACGGAAGTTAGCTTTACTTTTGCGATTGGCAATGAAGTTTATCGAGTTCGGCGCAGTCCACGGCAGGAACGGCCGAAAAAGAAAGGTGATGGCGTAACTGAGCAACAGCCGGAAGCAGAGCTTTACAAAATTGATGGTGAAAAAGAGACTTTGCTCGAAGCTAAATATGAAAATGTGACACGGAAAATTACAGATTTACTTGGCTTTCAATGCAGTCAATTTCGTCAGGTTGTACTACTACCGCAAGGTGAATTTCGCAAATTGTTGGTAGCAAAATCAGAGGAGCGCCAGCAAATTATGAAAATGCTGTTTAAGACGGAACTTTATCAACGAATTGAAGAGCATTTGAAGAAGAAGGCGAAAGAAAAGGCTGATGCAATAAAAGCGATATATGAGAAAAAAGAATGGTTGCTTGCCGAAGCAGGTACAGATTCTTTAGCTAGTTTAGAGGAAACAATCGCAAAGTTAAAAATAGAAACAGAAACTGCAAATAAAAAATTACAAACCGTTCAAATTGAATACCAACAAGCGCAAGAGCAGTTAAACGAAGCAAATTTAGTTGATCAAAAGTTTAAAGAATACGAAAGTGCAAAGGAAGCATTTGGACAGGTAAATTTACTTTTAAGTGAGATGGAGGCAAAGCGCAGTGAGCTGGTGATGCTGGAACGGGCAGAAAAATTAGCAGAAGCAGAGAAAATCGTGTGGAAGCTTCAACAAGATAGCAAGCAGTATCAAGAAGCTGAGGTAAAACAGAAACAAGCGGTGGAAATAACGCAGCAAAAAGTGAAAGATGCTCAGACAGCATTTCAAGTGGAGCGGGAAAAAGAAGCAGAGCGTCAATCGTTAGACAATCAAATACTTAAACTTAAGGAGTATGTAAAGCAGACGAGTGCACTGACAGAAACGAAAAAAGCTTGGCAGGACAAAGCAGCTGTAGCGAAAAAAACACTTGTAGAAAAAAACAAAGTTGAGGAAAAACTGGCAAATTTAGAAGCGGATTTACAAAAAATGCTCGAACTAGAACAGGGCTATCTTGTCGAAACGGCTAAAGTAGATAGTTATAAAATGCAGGTGGATGCGTTAAGTAAGGCGGTAGATAAGCACCAGCAATTAAGCAAAGTGCAAAAAGAAATCAGCCGAGCTAAAAATTTGGTTCAACAATTGCAGCTCACGCTAGATAAAGTGCGCGAGGAGCGTCAGGCGATGCAGACGGAGCTTGGTAAGATGCAACATTTATTCAATATCGGGCAGGCAGGTTTATTAGCGAAAGAATTAAAAACAGGCGAACCTTGTCCTGTTTGTGGAGCGAAAGAGCATCTTAAGCTTGCAGTTTTATTAGAAGATTTGCCAACCCAGCAGACAATAGACGCTTTGCAGGAAAAAGTTGTGCAGTTAGAAGAAAAACAAGCAAAATCGCAAGCGGATCTTCAACAAGCAATGATTCGCCAGGAAACGTTAGTTGCGCAAAATGAGCATTTTACAAAAGAATTGGCAGAGTTCGCATCATTTTCACTTGAGGAGCTCAGGCACAAAGCGAATATTGCAAAACAGCAATATGAAACTACGCATACGATTATGCAGAAGTTAGCACCACTTAAAGAAAAAATTGCTAGATATAAGGAATCCCAAGAACGCGGGGCAAAGAGACAAAAGGAGATGCAGGAAGCTTTTCAGCGCGCCGATGGCGAAGCACAAGCGCTGCAGGCAGTATTTCAGGAACGTGAGCAATCGGTACCGGAGGAATATCGCGAGCTTGAAGTATTACAAACTTTACTTAGGGAAGGAAGAGAAAAACAGCTTATACTTAAAGAAAGCTTTGAACGTGCCCAGCAAGGCTTACAGGCAGCAAAAGAAGCAGCGGCAAGCGCTATTGCGACTTTGCAAAGTCTGCAAATGAATTTAAAGCAAATACAGACGGAATTTGAAACGGAAAAAACAGCGTTTTATGCGCGCATGGAAGCAGAAGGGTTTGCAGATTTTTCAGCTTATGTACAAATGAGACAACAGTTGGGGGATATCCCCGCTTTGCGTGATAGACTGCTCAGGCTTGACCGCAGTTTTGCCGCCGGCAAAGAGCGTGTGAAAAGAGCAAAAGCTGCAATTCAAGGATTCACTCAGCCGAATTTAGAAGAAATCAAAACAAGCTATCATCATTTGCAAGGAATGCAGGCGCAAGCGATTGGCGACTTGGCAAAATTCAAGTTAGCGTTAGAAAAACAGCAGAAAAACGCGAAGCAGATTCATGCACTGGAAGCAGAGTTAATGAAAATGCAGACGGAAAATGGCGTCTTGGCAAAACTATATCAAGTGACAAGAGGCGATAATAAATTTTCGATGAATTTACAGCGCTTTGTTTTAGGTTCGTTATTAGAACAGGTAACGGAAGCGGCAAATGTGATGCTGAAAACAATGAGTAAATCAAGATATTTGTTACAGCGTACGACAGATGTCGCACGAAAAGGGTCAGCCAGTGGGCTAGACCTCGAAGTGTTTGATAATCATACAGGGATTGCGCGTTCTGTAGCGACATTGTCGGGTGGAGAGACCTTTTTGGCATCGCTGGCACTGGCGCTTGGGCTTGCCGATGTCGTACAGCAATATGCAGGTGGGATTCGTCTTGATACGATTTTTGTCGATGAAGGTTTTGGTACGCTAGATCCTGAATCACTGGATATGGCACTGAATACCTTGATTGAGCTGCAAAATGGCGGCAGGCTTGTAGGCATCATTTCACATGTACCGGAACTAAAGGAGCGTATCGACGCAAGGTTACAGGTCAGCATTGGGAAGCACGGCAGTAGTGCAAAATTTTATGTAGGATAGGTGATTGCGTTGCAGTTAGAATTGATTTATGGTCGCGCCGGCACGGGGAAATCGCAGCTTTGCCTAGATGAAATTCGGCAAGAACTGCGTAATTCTCCGGATGGCACACCGCTTTTATTATTGGTGCCTGAACATGCGACGTTTAAGCTGGAAAAAGAATTGGCGAGTACAAAAGATTTGGGCGGCTTTACTCGTGCTTATGTTATGGGGTTTCGCCGTTTTGCGCATCGTGTGCTTTTAGAATTAGGCGGTGCGTTAAAGCCTCGAATTAGCGACTTGGGAAAGCGGCTCCTTGTACATAGGATTTTGTCAGCGCGAGAAAGTGAATTTAGCGCTTTTGCACGTGCGGCGAAACAAAGAAATTTTACGGAAACGATTGTGAATTTAATCGAAGAATTTAAGAGCTATCGAATTGAATCAGCAGCGATTTATTCGGCAAGCCAGCAGGTAAATGATGTGATGCTCAAGCAAAAGCTAACGGATTTATCGCTGATTTATACGGATTTTGCTGATTATATGGATGGAAAATATACAGATGCGGAAGATTGCTTAAATTTGTTGGCAGAGAAATTGTCGCTATCTTCGTTAGTGCGTGGCGCAAAAGTCTGGATTGATGGGTTCACTTGGTTTAATCCGCAAGAACTTGCGATTCTTAGGCAATTATTGCTTACTGCAGCTGAAGTGAAAATTACGCTTTGCATAGAGGAGATTGATTCATCAGTGCATCAGCAAGAGGTGGCACTATTTCACCGTCAATGGCAGACTCGTCAAGATGTCATGCAAATCGCGCGTGAATTGGATGTTCACGTAAAAGAGCGAGAAATGAGTGGACGATATCGTTTTGCTGCTGCTGAAGAATTAGAAAACCTCGAAGAAAAACTTGTCACTGCCAAGAAAATTCAGATAAAGAGTGCAGGAAAAATAAATATTGTGGAAGCGGCAAACCGTCGTAAAGAAGTAGAAGGAATGGCAATCGACATGATTCAAAAATGTCGTGAGCTAAATTACCGTTGGCGTGATATGGCGGTTTTGCTGCGTGATACAGAAAATTATAGTGACCTGATTGCTCATGTATTTTCTGATCTAGAGATACCGTTTTTTCGTGATGGTAAAAGAAAGGCTGTGCATCACCCATTAGCAGAATTTTTGCGTTCTATTTTAGATGCATTGCAGGGATGGCGCTATGAACCGTTATTTCGTGTATTAAAAACAGGATTTTTCTCCGTAAAACGCGACCAAATTGACAAAGTTGAAAATTACGTGTTGATGTATGGCGTTCAAGGGAAAAAATGGCAGGAAGAATGGCAGTTCGGCAAAGGTGCAAACTTTACCGAAGAAGCTTTGGCAGAAATAAATGCAATTCGGAAAACCCTGATTGTGCCGCTCAATGCATTGCAGGAAAAGTTGAAGAGCTGCCAGACGGTCAGTGAATATACAGATGCTTTATATGATACTTTAGAATCTATGGAAATCCCAGAGCAGTTAATCACTCTAGCTGATCAGGCACAAGCAGATGGGCAGTTAGCCGAGGCGCGCGAATATGAACAGTTATGGAATTTAATCATAAATTTATTTGATCAATTGGTCGAAACGTGCGGCGAAGAAAAGTTATCCCTGACGCAATATCAAGAGCTTTTAATCGATGGCTTAGAAGGGCTGGAGCTTAGCTTAATTCCAGCAAGTCTTGATTTTGTGACGATTACGACGATTGAGCAAAATTCTAGTGAAAATGCAAAAGCAATCTATATCGTAGGAATTAACGAAGGCGTATTACCAAAACGCGGGCGGATGGAGGGAATATTAAATGATGCGGAGCGTTTATTGTTACATGAGTCTGGCTTACCCATTGCGCCAGGAACGGGCAGTGATAATTTTGCTGAACGATTCCTCGTTTATTCTGCGTTGACAAGAGCCAGTGAAATGTTGTGGCTGAGTTACCCTCTTGCCGACAATGAGGGGAATGGGCTATTACCTTCTACCTTAATTGAACGTATCCGTAAATGGATAGATGGAATAAAAGTGATGCAGTTACCGCTCGATATTGTACAAGAAGACGATATTTTGCCATTTATCGGCACGGGCAGGCAAGCGGTAAGTGCACTCACCGGCAGTTTGCGCAACTTTAAAAAGACGGGAAATTTACATCCTGTGTGGCAGGATGTTTATAATTGGGCAATTCATACAGAGTCATTGAAGCTGGTATTAAATACATCTTTGGCTGGCCTTTTTTATACGAGAGCAGATGATGCACTATCCGCAGAAGTTGCCCGTCAGCTCTATGCAAAACATAAGTACTTGCGTGGAAGCGTTACGCGCTTTGAAAAATTTACTGCTTGCCCATTTCGTTATTTCGCGGAATATGGGTTAAAGTTAAAAGAACGGACGTTATATCAATTGCAAAGTTTTGATATTGGAAAGTTTTTGCATGATGTCTTGCGTTGTTATGGCGAGGCTTTACTTAAAGAAGGAAAACGGTGGCGGGAAATTTCGCCGCAAGAACAACAACTGCGCTGCAGTCGTATTGTGGATACACTAAAAGAACAACCGGATTATATGGTGTTGCAAAGTTCCTCACAAAATAAGCATCTTTTAGCGCGCCTGAAAAAAACCGCGGAATTTTCGATTGCACGTCTTAGTCAATTTGATGCGGCAAGCGCATTTGAACCGATGGCCTTTGAAAAATCTTTCGGCTTAGTGGATGGAGATTTACCACCACTGACTTATCTGCTGAATGATGGTTACAGGTTGTCACTGACAGGACAGATTGATCGCATTGATTGTGTAGAAGTTGATGGAAACCTTTATTATTTAGTGATGGATTATAAAACAGGGAAAGCAGATGTAGCACTTATTGACGTTTTCTATGGATTAAAATTGCAACTCTTAACGTATCTATTGGCAGTGCAAAAGTATGCTGATTCTATTTTTGCCCGCGAGGCATTGCCGGCGGCAATGCTGTATTGCTTTTTGACGATTCCTTTTATTACGGAATCGAAAAAACTAAATGAGGTAGAATTGAAAAAAGCTTTAGCGAAACAAGGAAAAATGCCGGGCTGGGCGTTGGCAGATGCAGATATGCTAGGGCAGATTGACAGCACCTTTAACGATGCGTTTGGTTTTATTCGCTTTGCCGTAAAAAAGGATATGGAATTTACAAAAGCGACGCAGCCAAATGTAAAAGACAGTGAAGAATTTCAGACGCTGATTGATTTTGTCGGCGATAAATTTACGCAAATTGGCAATCGTATTTTAGCCGGTGATGTGCGTATTGAGCCTTATCAATTAAAAGAGCGTACCGGTTGTATGTATTGTCCTTACGGTGCAGTTTGTCGGTTCGATAAAAGTTTGTCCTGCTATCAATACGAGCAGTTAAACCTACTTGAGGATACGGAAATTATGGAAAAAATTAATGAGGAGGTAACAAAATGGGCTGGTCAAAAGAACAATTAGCGGCAATTTATACGTATGACAAAAATATTCTCGTTGCTGCAGCTGCCGGCTCAGGGAAAACCTCCGTGCTCGTTACGCGGATTATTGAACGGATTCTAGATGAAGCGCAGGATTTTTCAGTTGATAAGGTGCTCGTGGTAACCTTCACGAAAGCGGCGGCTGCAGAAATGCGGCAAAGAATCAGTATGGCGCTTGAAAAAGAACTAGCAAAAAATCCACAGTCACATCACTTGAAACGGCAACAGATGTTACTAAATAGTGCATCGATTACGACGATTGATTCCTTTTGTCAGTCGATTGTGAAACAGAATTTCCACCGTTTAAATCTTGACCCGAAATTTCGCATTGCCAATGAAGGTGAGCTGACGCTGCTTCAATATGAAATGATTGAAGACTTATTTGAAACAAAATATGCAAACCTCGAAAATGAACCGGCATTTTGGTTATTTATTGACCATTATGGGAAGAAGCATCAGGATGATGCACTTTATGCAATGCTTTTGGATATTTATCAGTTTTCACGCAGTAATCCGAATCCAACTGCTTGGCTTGAACAGTTAAAGGATGCATTTGTATTTACCGAGGAAACGGCGATTTGGCAATCGCCTTGGGGACAAGCTTTACGCGAGAAGGTAAGTGCTGATTTAGCAAGGTGTAAAGAGCTCATTGAAGCCAGCATAAGACTCGCTGAAGATGCAATGTTTACTGCCTATGACAAAACTTTAGCTGCTGATCAAGCGTATATTGATGAGTTTATTATAGCGTTTGAAACTTCCTGGCAAAAGATAGATGAATGTATTGCGAAAAACTCTTTTGGCAGATTGGCGAATGCACCGAAAGATGCAGATGAAGAGGTTAAGGATGCGCTAAAGAAAAACCGTGAAACTTATAAAGCGATCATTACACAATTGTGTGAAAAATTCTTTTATGCAGATTTTGCGGCAATTCGGCAGGAATTTCTGACGATTCAGCCGGTGGCAGCAGCCATTGTCGAGTTAGTCAAGGAATTTGGCGCACGATTTGCAAAAGCGAAACAAGAAAAAAGTATCGTTGATTTTTATGATTTAGAGCATTTCTGTCTAGATTTATTACAGGAAACCGTAGATGGCGAACTTGTTCCGTCCGCTGTGGCAAACGCTTTGCAAGCGAAATATCAGGAAGTGATGATTGACGAGTATCAAGACACCAATGGGTTACAGGAAGCAATTTTGCAGCTGATAAAGCGCGGCAGGCAAGCAAACTTATTCATGGTAGGGGATGTGAAGCAGAGTATTTACCGCTTTCGTCTAGCAGAACCAGAGCTCTTTAATCAAAAATATCAAACATATCCAACGCGTGGTGATTCGTATACATTGATAAAATTATCGAATAATTATCGTAGCAGAGAAGCGATTATTGACGCGGTTAACTTTATCTTTGCGCAAGTGATGACACTTAAAGCGACCGAACTTGACTATCGGGGTGCAGAATTGATTGCCCAAGCAGACTATCCTGTATGCGAGGGAAAAAGTTTTGCTGAACCTGTAGAACTCAATTTCATTGATTGCGTGAAAAGTGATGCTGGTGAAGAAAATGAGGGCGCACAAGACGAGGATATGAGCACCTTTGCACTCGAAAGTGAGTGGATTGCCACTCGAATTGAACAATTAATGCAGGAAGGCTATCAAGTTTATGACAAGGATCGTGGTGGATATCGTCCGCTGATGCTGCGCGATATTGTCATTTTACTACGAGCGGTGAAAGGTAAATCGGATATTTTGCTGGAGACACTGCGGAATCATAATATCCCTGCTTATGCGGAATTGTCGGCAGGCTATTTTGCGGCAATTGAAGTACAAATTATGTTAGCTTTACTGGCTATTATTGATAATCCTCGTCAAGACATTGAATTGGCAGCCGTTTTGTATTCACCAATGGTTGCGCTGACAACGGAGGAACTATCTTTTATTCGGTTAGCTGAGGAAAATGTTGACTTATGGGATGCATTGCTTACCTATTGTAAAAAGAATCATGACAAGCTTGCTGATAAATTAAAGGAGTTTGTCGAACGACTAGAAAAATGGCGAAATGCATCTGCACATAAGAGCGTGCCTGAACTTATTTGGCAGCTGTTTAATGATACGGGGTATTACGATTATGTCGGGAGTATGGAAGGAGGCTTGCTTCGTCAGGCAAACCTTCGGATGCTGTATGATCGGGCGGGAGAATATGAAGCGACAAATTTTCGCGGGTTATTCCGCTTTTTACGCTTTATTGAAAAAATGCGGGCAAAAGAAACGGATTTGTCGGTAGCGAGAACACTCAGTGAGAGCGAAAATGTCGTTCGCGTTATGAGCATTCACAAAAGTAAGGGGTTAGAATTCCCCGTTGTATTTCTTGCGGATCTTGGCAAACAATTTAATATGCGTGATAAAAATAAAACGATGCTTTTGCACAAAAAACTTGGCTTAGGCATTTCAATTACCAGCGGCGGGGATACGGCTCTAGCAAGGCTCCGTTATCCGGGGGTATTGCGCAATATTATTGCCCGGGAAATGGAAAATGAGAGCAAAGCGGAAGAGTTGCGCGTGCTTTATGTAGCAATGACACGGGCACGGGAAAAGTTAATTCTTGTTGGTGCTGTCAAAGAATTGGCGAAAAAAGCGACAAAATGGTGCGAAGCAATAACAACAAAGACGCAGGAGCTGCCACAAGATACGATTTTATCTGCGAAAACTTTCTTAGATTGGCTTGCTCCGTCGTTGCTTCGTCATGAAAGCGGCGAAGTTTTGCGAAGATATAGTGGTTATGAAGGCTATGTAGCGAATCCGATGTGGGATGCAAAGGGCGAGTGGCGTATTCAAATCATCCAGGCAGGAGATTTACTTAGCTCCGAACCCGCCTTAACGGAAGTGAATGCAGAATTTTTACAGAAAATTAAAGAAAAAGCAGAGCTGCCTGCTTCTATTCAAAAAGAAGCAGTAGAAGCAATTTTGAACTGGCAATATCCATATCAAGACGCGATTGATAAGCCGGCAAAACTTTCCGTAACGGAAATGAAACGTCGCTTTGACAACATTGAGCAGGATGGATTTGGACAAAACATGCTAATGGGAGAAGCAAAGGAGACCAAAACCTTTACCAGACCGCGGTTTAAACAGGAATTGAAAGAATTGACTGGTGCGGAATATGGGACTTTGATGCACAATGTGATGCAACATTTGCCGTTGGATATTAAGTCGACGCAGAGTGCTGTGCGGTTAAACCTTGAAAAAATGGTCGAGAAAGAAATTATTCTTCCAGAGCAATTATCAATGATTAATCTATATGGATTAACTTCATTTTTAAAGAGTGATTTAGCAAAACGGATGAAAGAATCCCAAAAGGTACGGCGTGAATTACCCTTTAGTATGATGCTTGATGCAGGTGAAATTTATGATACAATGCAAAGTGGGAATGAAAAAATTTTCGTTCAAGGGGTAATTGACGTGCTTTTTGATGAAGGGGACAAATTGATTTTGCTCGATTATAAGACCGACAAAGCGGATGAAGAAGAGCGAATAAGAAACCGTCATGCGTTTCAATTGAATCTTTATGCAAAAGCGATAGAAAAGATTTTTAAGAAAAAAGTCAGCGAAAAATATCTTTACTTATTTTCTATGGGGAAGGTAATTCGTGTAGAATGAAAATGAGGTGTCTATGCAATCGCATAGACACCTCATTTAATAATCATTACCTATATCACGTTTTTTCAATACATATAAATCACGTAACATTTCGTTATAATCATCAAGTGATAGCATAACAATATTTTTTTCTTCTTTGCCCATAAGAATTAAACGTTCTTTTTCGTTATGGATTTTATCGGAGTATTTTTGAAAGTCTTTTGATAGCATTGCGGGTGTTACTGCCAACATATTTCATTCCTCCTTTTGTTACATCGTGTCCTTAACAGGATTGCTTTCCAAGTCGTGGATGTTTTGTTGGTTTTAAACTTAATTTACGTATGAGATTCACTGCATCTTTTAGGCTGATATCCTTTCGATCAGTGGGAGTTTCAATCACGCAAATTGGGTTTTCTACGCCTATTTCGCTAGCAGGCATATACACATACTCATTGTTTTCCATATCACCATAGATAATACCTGCTTTTAACTCAGCAGTAACCATTGTACTCATAAATTCACCTAATTCCTAAAACATATCTTTTCTCCATAGAACAAAAGCACATAATGAAGTTAAACCTAAGGCGATTAAAGAAACATATAAGAATCCGTGATCTTCGCCAAAAGGAACATCAACATTCATACCAAAAAAACTTGAAATCACTGTTGGTATCGCTAGCATAATTGTAATCGATGCTAAAAATTTCATGACTAAGTTCAAGTTATTAGAGATAATGGAAGCGAATGTATCAGCCATTCTACTTAAAATTTTACTATACATTTCCACCATTTCTTTAGCCTGCTTATTTTCAATAATAACGTCTTCTAATAAATCTTCATCTTCTTCATAAATTTTTAAAAAACGTTGTAAATTATGACTGGAACGAAGCCTAAGAATCTTGTCCAATACAGCTCCATTGGAACGAATGGAAGCATTAAAGTAAGTTAAACCTTTTTGTAATTCAAGTAGTTGCAATAACTCTTGATTCTTCATTGATTTGCGTAATTGTTTTTCTATGTCTTCAGACAATTTGCTAATTTGGCGAAGATGTTTTAGATAAACTGTTGCTGATTTGTAGAGTATTTGTAAAAGAAAACGTGTTTTCTTAAATGTACGGAATAAACGAGCTGTATTTTCATTAAATTCCGAAATAACAGGATTATTTTCTAGACATACAGTTATTGTATAATCTTCTGTAATAATTATACCTAATGGTAAAGTATCATAGATATCCTTACCGCGCATAATTGGCACGTTAGTAACAACCATCATACAATTATCTTCTAATTCAGTATGAGAGCGTTCTTCTTCATCCAATGCGGATTTTAAAAGGTCAGGCTCTACCTCAGTAAAATTGCTGACAACTTTCAATTCATATGGCGTCGGATTTACAAGATTGATCCATGCACCTTTTTCTAGTGTTTTAATACTTAATTCGTGCAATAGACCATTTTCCGAACTTTTATAAACTTTTAACATGTAAAAATGATCCCCTCTCCCAAGGGGACATGTCCGAATTTTTAATTAAACAAAAGAAGACTGATAAAAAAACGGACATATCCCTTTAATTTTTTCTATTTTAAGCCACAACCACGAACTAGGGTGGTCTACATCCATTTTTCTCACCAGCCTTATCATTTATTAATTATTACATTAAAATATTACTCCTTACCTTTGTATTAGTCAACCTATAGCACTTGAAAATCTTTAGGATGATAATTTCTATGGGGTGAAAAATTTTATTCAATCGTGGTTAGAATGAAAATAAGGATAAAATTGTAGATTGGAAGAGTTTCTTTGTATGCGAAAATATATTTAATCATACTAATATTTTAAAACAGGAATAAAATATTATCCATGAAATCGAAATAAAATCCTAAAATTTAGCTAATGAAAATGATTGACAAAGTTTATGGATATTGTTATAATACTAAATGTCTTAATACGGAGAGGTGTCCGAGTGGTTTAAGGAGCTGGTCTTGAAAACCAGTGATACCGCAAGGTACCGTGGGTTCGAATCCCACCCTCTCCGCCATAAAATTTTATCATGGAGTGGTACTCAAGAGGCTGAAGAGGACGGTTTGCTAAATCGTTAGACGCGCAAGCGTGCGTGGGTTCGAACCCCACCCACTCCGCCATTTTAAAGAAGGAATGACTACTGGCTGTAAAGTTGGTGGTCTTTTTGTTATATATTTATTGTGGTAAAATGTATTGACATGGAGTTAGCTCCAGATGATAGGATTATACTAAATAAGAGATTTAGATTGCGGTAATTATGGGAGGTATGAAGATGACGATTACAGAAGTTAGTAAAAATTATGGACTTTCACAAGATACCTTACGATATTATGAACGAATTGGTTTAATTCCGCCCGTCCCTAGGAATAAGAGTGGTATTAGAGATTATACAGAAGAAAGTTGTAATTGGGTAGAATTTATTAAATGTATGCGTGGGGCAGGACTGCCGATAGAAGCGCTGATCGAATATGTAGCTTTATTCCAACAAGGAGAAGATACTGTTGAAGCGAGAAAACATATTTTAATTGAGCAGCGCGATTGTCTGAAAGAAAGAATCGATACGATGCAAAAAACTTTGGCTAGATTAGATGGGAAAATTTCAAGATATGAATGTATTGCTGAGGCTGAAAATAAATTGAGGATAATACAAGAACCATAAAAAATAGCACTTTAAGTAAATTTTTTACTTAAAGTGCTATTTTTTATTCATTAGGTTAGGCAAGAGCTAGTCCTTGGATAAATTAAGCAGGTTTCGTACCTGGGCTAATGAGAGATTTTTTTCATCAGCAATTTTTTTTAAGTCCTCATATTCTACTTTACTTCGTTCAATCCCGTAACCATTGACTTTTTTTACATTGATTTTTCCTAGTGGCGTTTGCCTGATTTCTTCCGAGCGATGAAGTTTATAGCGGTTATAGTGGTATTCGCGTATACCGATCGTCGTGGTATGTTTAAATATTTCCTGAAGCAGGGAGTTTTTATCTGTTGATTTGCAGATGCAGTTTAGCATAATACCTGGTCGATTTTTTTTCATGATGATTGGGATAGTGTAAACATCTAATGCACCAATTGAGAATAATTTTTCTTGTGCATAACCGATGTCTTCAGGAGTCATATCATCCAGATTGCAGCTTAATTCGATAACTTCGTCAGCTTCGGAGGTTTCACCCCAAAAACTTCTGACGCAATTTGCAGTAGAAAAGTCTTTATGTCCCATCCCATAGCCAATTTTTTTTACATTTAATATTGGCATAGTCTGGCATGGCGATGCAAAGAATTTTAAAATTGCCGCTCCCGTTGGTGTGCAAAGTTCGCTGTGCATTGCATTGTGATAGATTGGAAGGCCTTGTAAGATATAAGCTGTTGCTGGGGCGGGAACGGGAAGAATGCCATGGGCGCAATGCACTTGACCGCTGCCCGTATTGATTGGTGAGACGAGAATTTTATCGGGGGCTAGTTCATCAATTAATAAACAGACATTCACAATATCAGATATGGCATCAAACATGCCGACTTCGTGAAAATGGACAGCATCCTTTGTATTGCCATGAACTCTGCCCTCAGCTTCAGCGAGAATATGATAAATTTTTATAGCGTTGTCTTGCACTTCTTTTGGAATATAGAGGTGTTGAATGATGCTTTCGATATCAGCCAATTTTGCATGTGTATGTGAAGTGTGATGCGGTGCAGGATGGTGATGGTGTATTGCCTGATGATGGTCTTGAATATGTTCATGTTGATCGGAATCAAGCAGTTCCCCTTCTTCTGTTCCATGGATGGAAACTTTTATAAAAGTACCGCAAATGCCACACTTGATAGTAGGGGCGGCTTCTACTTTCACATCAGGTAATCCAAGGGTATTAAACTTTTCTAACATTTTTTCTTTATCCTCAATAAGTTCGAGTAAGGAAGCAGTCAGCATATCACCAGCCGCCCCCATAGAGCAGTCGATATATAATGTTTTCAAATTTTTCATTCCTTTCAAAATAGAAAATAGAATTTTGTTTATTTTTTCTGCATGTGATTGATCATACTAGCTTGGTATGCCGCGCCAAACCCATTATCAATATTGACAACACTCACGCCACTAGCACAGGAATTTAACATAGAGAGTAATGAAGAGACACCGTTGAAGGAAGCACCGTAGCCAACGCTGGTAGGGACACCGATCACGGGACAATCCGTAAGTCCTGCGATAACGCTCGTGAGTGCACCTTCCATGCCGGCAATGGTAATAATAACATTGGCATCCATAATAATGGGGAGGTTTGATAATAAACGATGGAGACCGGCAACACCGACATCGTAAAGTCTAACGACTTCATTGCCTAAAAATTCAGCAGTTAGCGCTGCTTCTTCAGCGACCATCATATCACTTGTACCGCCAGTTGCAATGACAATTTTGCCGAGACCATCCGCTTTTCTCTTTGTGCCAATTATCCCAATCTGCGCGATTTCATCATAATTTAGTGGTAGAACTTCTTTAAGTAAAGTTGCTTTTTCTGTATTAAGGCGAGTGATTAAAATATTGTCCTGACCGTTTTTTAACATGACTGTTGAAATTGCTTCAATTTGCTTGGCAGTTTTGCCAGCACCGTAAATGATTTCTCCTGTTCCCTGCCTTAACGTACGGTGTGTGTCAATCTTGGCAAATCCTATATCTTGAAATGGAGCTGCTTTTAATTGTAAAACGGCTTCGGCAGGAGTTACATTACCATTCGCCACTTGACTTAATAGATTTTCTAATGCTTCTTTATTCATTTTTACCTCCCTGCCAAATCGAGTAAAATCAGCTTGAAATATGGCTGTAAATTTTGTTGAATGAATTCTTTCTGCTCGATCGCCCGAAACATATCCTTTTGGGAAAATTGCAATTGTGCTGCTTCATGATAAATGCGAATGCGAAAATCTTTAAAGCCTAATTTTTGTAGTTCAGTTTCAGCATTCTCTATTATCTTTAATAATGGCGCAGATAATTTTTGATTTGTGGGAATTCGCGTCGCTAAACATGCATAGGCAGGTTTATTCCATGTAAACAAATTAAGTTCTTTACTGCATTGTCGAATTTCGCTTTTTGTCACGTTGCATAAGCGAAGCGGGGATAGGATTCCTAATTCTTGGCTGGCTTTCATCCCAGGGCGGTCATTGCTGTTATCTGAAGCATTTGTACCATCAATTAAGATAGAATACCCATCGATAGTACTTTGCTCTTTTATCAGATTCATAATTTTTTGTTTGCAGTAGTAACAGCGATTTGATGGATTTGCTATGATTCGTGCATCTTCGAAAATATTAAGTGTTAGGATGGTTATGGGAATAGATAATTCCTTGCCTAACCGCAAAGCATCTTCAAGCTCAAATTGCGGCTGCAATGCTGATTGTACAAAATATGGTTTGATATTGACTCCGTGTTTTTTTGCTATAGCGAGTAAATAGGCGGAATCACAGCCACCGGAAAATGCGAGTGCAACCTTAGGGTAGGTCTGGAAAAATTCATTTAATTTCATATGTATTGTCATCCTTATTCATGTATTCTCCAACCTTGTAAACGAAGGGGAAGTTCTAAGTTGTGAGCAGTTAAGAGCGATTCATTTTGTAAAATATCTAAAGTATTTCCTGCGTTGATTACGCGTCCTTTATCTAATAGGATTACTCGCTCGCAGGTATCAGCGATAAAGTCCAAATCATGGGAGGCAATGATTTTCCCTTGGGGAATTTTCTTTAGCAAATGAAGGATATGACGACGATTCTTAGGATCAAGGCCATTTGTCGGTTCATCCATAAGGAGCATATCGGGTTCCATAACGATAATTGCAGCGATAGCAGTCAACTTTTTTTCCCCGCCCGATATTTTATAAAGAGGGCGCTCTAAAATGCCTTCTAAATTTAATAAAGCTGAAAGCTCCTTTATCCTTTGTGTAATTTTTTCTTCTGACCAGCCATAGTTGCGTGGTGCAAAGGCGATTTCTTCACGAACGGATGGCATAAAGAGCTGATTGTCACTTGATTGCATGATCAGCCCAAGTTTCTGGCGAATAGCAAGATAGTTTTCCTTGCAAATATTAAGACCGTCTACGGTAGCAGTCCCTTGGAATGCAGAGATTAAACCAACAAGTAATTTTAGAAATGTCGATTTGCCTGCACCGTTACAACCAATTAAACCGATAGTTTCATTTTTGTTGATAGAAATAGATATATTGTCTAAAATTATTTTTTGATTATCATAAGCAAATGTTAAATTTTTAAGAAAAAGATAATCGTTCATATTTTCTCCCATCCTTTAATAAAAAGAAAAAAGCAGAGCCAAAACAGTAGATACCCGATATCTGTTTTTGTGATTTTCTGCGAAGTAAGATAAAAAGTTTCTGGTGTATAGTTGCGTAACAGCATACTTTGATAAAGCTGCTCAGCGCGATGAAAACTGTGCAGCAAAAGTTGACCGGCAAATGTGCCCCAATCTTTTAAAGCAATGCCGTGCTGCGCGTTTGTGCGCAATTGATAAGAAAATTGCATATCCATGGCAGTATGTAAAAGGATAATAATATAGCGATACATTAAAAGGATTTGTGTAAGAAAAAATGATGGGACACGTAAAATTCTTAGCGCCGTACAGATATCTTTTATTGTTGTAGATGCGATGAACAAATAAGATGCGGTAATCGTTAAAATGCCTTTTAAAGTAAAGGAAAGAAAGGAGATGATTCCTCCTGTAATGGTAAGGTCGTGAATTTGGATCAGCGGTATTGTGTCAAGAAAAGGATTGGCAATACCGACGAAGAGTGCCAGAGAAAAAAAGATTTTCAGTTTAGAAAAGGTATGATAAAGGTTTAATTTGCTTAATGTAAATAAGATGATTGGATAAGTTGCTAAGATGAGCAATGGCAGTAGCGCATATTTATGGATAGAAGTTACTGTCAGGAGGTAGGTAAAGGTAACAAGTAATTTTATAAGTGGATGGCGACGATTCAGCCAGCTGTATTGCAGGGCAAATTCTTCAAGTGTGCATATTGCTTTTATTGCGTTATGTATATGGTTCATGAATAGTTTTCGCTTTCTTGCGCCTAAAGCGGAAAATTTTGCTCGTTAAAACAATGGAAAAGATGGTTAAGAATGAACCGAAGATTCCGGCTATGCTGGTATAAAAAGCGGATTCAGTCCCAAGTACAGTATAGTCTGGAAAAATTGCAATTGTTTCTTGTAGAGTTGAGGATACAGTTGAAGTTTCACTAAGTGATTTTTCTATGCCGGCTTTTTCTAAAGACCATTCTAAGCCATCGGGATTTTCACTTGCGAATAGGGATAATCCACCGCTAAGCAATAATGCGGTAATTGCAAAAGTAATAATAGCAGGTTTAAGATTGAACTTTGTATCATTATTGTTTAAGATTTCTGGTCGCGATTCGAAAATAAAGCAAAGAATTGCGCCTGTTACCACGCCTTCAACAAGACCAATTGCCAGATGAATTGGCTGCATTGCTGTAAAAAATAAATACATCGGCAATTCAGTTACGTCAGACAGTAATGTCTCGATGACCACACTTCCAGCACCAAGCTGTAGACTTACAATACTGCTAAAAATTGAGGCAGTAAATAATCTGCGTTTGGTGATTTTTTTTCGCACGATAGGATGAAAAATACAAAACCAACTTAATAAGCATGAATAAAATGCCATATTCCAAATATTACATCCTAATGCTAATAAACCACCATCTGCAAATAGTAGACATTGTACGGTGAGTATTGCTGCCATGACAAGAAATCCTTCATATGGACCTAAAAGAGCAGCAGCTAATAATCCACCGCAGAGATGACCGGATGAACCGGTTCCTGGAATGCTGAAATTTATCATTTGTGCGGCGAAGATAAATGCGCCAACAACGCCCATAAAAGGAACTTTGCGTTCATCATTCATTTGTTTTAATTTACGGCAGGCAATTGTCATTGTACTTATACTTGCGATATACATTGCTATACCAATAGATGGGCTTACTAACATATCCGCCATATGCATATAAAAACCTCCTTAGTATTCAATAAGATTACGCTAGTTAGGCTAATCATAACACTTGGAGTTTACTTCAAGTCAAGAATGTTAGCAGAAAAAATTTAAAAAATATTCTTGACTTGAACTGAACTCCAAGTGATAGAGTGATAAATGAAAGAGGCGTTGTATTCAATGCTATTATATGAGGAGAATGATTATGATATGGATAAAGAGAATAAAAATAGGTCTAGGCCGAAGTTTGTAGGGATTTTATGTGTAGTCTTTTTTGTGGCAATTGCGATATATTCGCTTATGCCAAATATGCGTGAACATTCGCAACAGATCACACAATCTACATGGGGAATTGCCGGGGACTATCTTTCGATGGAAGAGACGGAGGCATTCGCAATTCGGCAGGTGATAACGAAAGAGAGTGCGACCTCACGGACGATTATGTGGCAATCTGAGCTAGAGGAAAATGATGCGATTGTGGAATATAAAATAAAAAATTTGTCAGAGATAAAATCTGTTGTAGTGAGCAATAAAAAATTTACGGATGATGGAATAACGCTCTATCTTCATACTGCTAATTTGGAAAATTTAGAGCCACATGTACAATATGAATATCGTATTGGCGACGGAAATAAGCGTAGTAATTGGTATACTTTAAATACAGATACTGGTGGAGACTTTAAAGCGTTAATTTTTCCTGACTCTCAGTCGAATGATTACAGCGGATGGAAAAGGCTTGTGCAAGTTGCGCGAAAAGAGAATCCGGATGCAGAATTTTTTGTGAATATGGGAGATTTAGTTGATAATGGGGAAGACTATAGTCAATGGCAAGCTTGGTTTAACGCAGTTTCGGGTATGGTTGAAACAATTCCTGTAGCACCGGTTTTAGGAAATCATGAAACGTATAATCGGGATTGGAAAGTGCGGATGCCAGAATCGTATTTGAACCTTTTTTCGCTACCTGAAAATGGTGATGCTATGCGGCAAAATCAGTTTTATTCTTTTGATTATGGAGCAGTACATTTCATTGTGCTCAATACACAAATCGATGAAATGGAACAGTTTCAACCGGGCCTTTTGGAAACTCAGCAAAAATGGTTTGTCAATGATATAAAGAATACAAATAAAAAATGGAAAGTTGTTTTGATGCATAAAGATGTTCTAACTTATGAAATAAAAAATAGGACAGATCGTAAAGCTGGAATTTCAGATATTGGCAGAGCATGGATGCCATTGTTCGACGAATATGGAGTAGATGCTGTGCTTACCGCGCATTTACATACTTATCGGCGGCGGGGAAATTTATATAATTTTGAATCAGATACACGCGGCCCGCTTTATATTATCACTGGTGTCGCAGGAAATGTTCGATATCCTGACCTATGGGTGGATCATCCATTTGATCAGGCGACGGCTCCACAGCCGGAGACTGACAATTATATGACGATAGAAGCGTCAGAGGATGTTTTGCGCTTAGCAGCATTTTTAGTTGATGGCAGGAAGATTGATCAAGTAGAAATAAGAAAGTAGAGGAGAGATAACGGTGGAAAAGAAAAAGTTAGGGTTTGGCTTTATGAGGCTTCCAGTCAAGAATGAGAGTATTGATATGAATGAAGTAAATCGAATGGTGGATACTTTTTTGGCAAAAGGTTTTACTTATTTTGATACGGCTTATATGTATCACACGGGGAAAAGTGAAATCGCAATTCGTGAATCGGTAGTTAAACGTTATCCTAGAGAATCTTACACTATAGCAGATAAATTGCCAACGATGTTCCTAAAAGAAGTTGGTGATCAAGAACGAATTTTTGCTGAACAACTGGAGAAGTGCGGAGTAGAGTATTTTGACTACTACTTGTTACATAATTTAGGTGTAATTAATTATGAAATTGCGAAAAAATTTGATAGCTTTGCTTTTGTGGCAGAACAGAAAAAAGCGGGAAAAATAAAATATATGGGCTTTTCATTTCATGATCATGCTGATTTATTAGATGAAATTTTAACTGAACATCCGGAAGTGGATTTCGTTCAACTACAAATTAATTATTTAGATTGGGACAATGAAAGCATTCAATCGCGAAAATGTTATGAAGTGGCGAGAAAACATAATAAATCGGTAATTGTTATGGAGCCAATTAAGGGGGGGACACTTGCGAAAGTACCAGAAAAGGTAGAAGCTTTATTTAGAGAATATCATCCGAATCTTTCAATAGCTTCTTGGGCGGTACGTTTTGCGGCAAGCCATGAAGGAGTTATGATGGTGCTGAGCGGGATGTCTAATATGGAGCAATTGCTAGATAATACAGGTTTTATGCAGGACTTTAAACCGCTTGGACCAATAGAAAGTAAAATTATTGAAAAAGCGGTTGCCTTGATTAATGAATCCATCGCGATTCCATGCACAGCTTGTCAGTATTGCGTAGAAGACTGTCCGAAGCAGATTGATATTCCGAAATATTTTGCTTTATATAATGCGGAAAAACAATCCTTAAATACTGGATTTTCGACACAGGGTGTATATTATGAGAACTATATTAAAACACATAGCAAGGCATCGGATTGTATTGGTTGTAAACAATGTGAAAACCATTGTCCGCAACATATTGAGATTACAAAATACTTAAAGAATGTAGCTGAGACGTTTGAAGGAAAATGAAGAGGGATAGCTTAGAAAAAGGGGATGGATAAATGCATAAAAATATAGTAGTGTTATCGGGAAGCCCGCGTAAAGGTGGCAATTCCGATTTATTATGTGATGAATTTGTGAAAGGGGCATTAAAAGTAGGAAATCAGGCAGAAAAGATATGCTTGGCAGACAAAAAAATTAATTACTGTATTGCTTGTGATGCTTGTAAAAGAAATAATGGTGTATGCGTTTGGAAGGATGACATGGTGGATATACTTGAAAAGGTGATACAAGCTGATGTGATTGTAATGGCAACACCGGTATATTTTTATACAATGGATGCACAGATGAAAACGTTAATTGACCGAACGGTAGCACGATATACGGAGATTAAAAATAAAGAGTTTTATTTTATTGTAACGGCTGCGGATAATAGCATTCCTGCAATGGAAAGAACGATTGAAGGTTTCCGGGGATTTATGGACTGTCTTGATGGAGCAAGGGAACGGGGAATTGTTTATGGGGTAGGTGCATGGAATAAAGGGGATATCAAAGGCAGTAAAGCAATGCAAATAGCATATGCAATGGGAAAAAATATAAAAGAATAAATAAAAAAATGAAGGTTAGGAAAATCATTGCTTTTCCTAGCCTTCATTTTTATAAATCACCAGTGAATTTTTGTAGAAAATACTCTTGACTATCTATTTTTATTTCAGGGTCTTCGTTGCGCTTTTATATTTTTATTATTTTATAGTTCACGTGCTTTAACATTTTCAGGCCGCATGATATTTAACGAATCAAGAAAAATTTTTTTATTGATTGCTCAAAGATAGGGCAGGCAATATATTTGTACAAAAATAAATTGAAATATTTAAAATTGCATAAAAACTATTTACTTAGAGTTAACTCCAAATGATAAACTTAACATATGAAGAATATGTCGCTTAATTTAAGGAGGGAATATGGGGAAATTTATATTGTTATGGTTGGGGATTTTATTTGTTGGTTTAGTCATTGGAATAGTGTTTTATATCCAACATCCGATGTTTGGAAATATGCCGTCTGGTGAAAGGCTTGAAAGAATAAAAGGGTCACCATATTATATAGATGGAGAATTTAAAAATTTAGAGCCTGTGACGCAAATTGTTGAAGGCAATCGTCTTATTGCTCTGTGGAATTTTATTTTTGGAGAAAAAGAGCAGTTAATACCGCAAAAGTTAATTCCAGTTGAAAAGGTCGATTTGAAAGCATTAAATAAGAATGAAGATATTATTGTTTGGTTGGGACACTCCTCTTATTACATGCAACTCGACGGAAAGAGTATTTTAATAGATCCGGTTTTCAGTGCGTATGCATCGCCGATCTCGTTTATTAATAGAGCGTTTGATGGGACGAATCCATATACTGCTGAGGATATACCCGATATTGATGTTTTATTGATATCTCATGATCATTGGGATCATTTAGATTATTCAACGATCATGAGTTTAAAACAAAGGATTAATCAGGTTGTTTGTGCTCTGGGAGTAGGAACGTATTTTGAGGAATGGGGATTTGAAAAAAAACAAATTTTTGAGGAAGATTGGTTTGCAGAAATACCATTGCAAGACAATTTCGCAGTTTACATATTGCCAGCACAGCATTTTTCTGGAAGGTTGTTAAAGTCCAATCAAACGCTATGGGCTTCATTTGCCATTACGACCCAAAATCATCGCGTATTTTACAGTGGAGATGGAGGCTATGGGAAGCACTTTAAAGAAATCGGTGAGCGATTTGGAAATTTTGATATTGCTATTATAGAAAATGGTCAATATAACAAAGATTGGGCAAGGATTCATATGATGCCAGAAGAGACAGCGCAAGCAGCAGAGGATATACATGCGAAAACATTGCTTCCTGCACATGCAGGTAAATTTGCTTTAAGTAAGCATACGTGGGATGAACCATTTCAGCGCATTGTAGCGGCAAGCGAAGGAAAGAGCTACCGTTTGCTTACGCCGAAACTTGGAGAAATCGTAGAAATAGGAAATGATGAGCAAGTATTTACTCATTGGTGGGAATAGATATTTTAAAATAAGGGAGAGATACGTGTGAAAGAGGATTTCAATAAAGGAATTATTTTTTCAAAAGGTGAGAAAATGCCCGCACCTTTTAATAAAAACTTTAGTGGGCAAGCTTATTTAGAAATGCTTGTAGCTAAAAAGCATTTAATTGTCCAATTGGGAATGTAACGTTTGAGCCTGGATGCAGAAATAATTGGCATAGGCATTCGGGGGACAATTGTTACTGGTAACAGGAGGGCGCGGGTGGTACCAAGAAGAAGGTGAATCCGCACGTGAACTTCACGCTGGTGACGTTGTTGAAATTCATCCAAATGTGAAGCATTGGCATGGTGCAGCGTATGACAGTTGGTTTTCTCATTTATCAGTGGAAACTAATGTTGAAATGGGGCCCCCAGAATGGTTTGAACCTGTATCGAAAGATGAATATAATCAATTGAAATAACTGGTTAAGATTTTTTAGATAAAATAATAAAATGTTGTGGATAGAAGTTGTATTGTTGGAGCAACTATTTTATTTTTAGCTCGATTGAGAAAAATATATAAAAAACAAGCAAATCGACGGGCGATTTGCTTGTTTTACATTGAATTATATAGATAAAGCGCAGGAATTTTATTCTGCTTATTCTTTCTCTTTTTTCTCTGTAATTGTAAAAGGCTCTTTAAACTTTTCTTTTTCCGCTGATACTTTGCGAAGCTCATTTAGCCCTTTGCCTAGAGTTCTGCCGATATCCGGAAGTTTATTGGGGCCAAAAATTATAATACCGATAATTAAAATTAAAATTAATTCAGGAACGCTAAAACCAAACATAATATATTTCTCCTTTAATATTGATTTTGAATAGTTTAACTTTGTTTTAGCAATGGAATAATGAGAAAATATTTTCGTAATAATGCTTGAATAATCTAATCATCAATTTATTAAATTATTCAAAACTTTTATTTGCTACTTAAAAATCTTGTCTATTTATTGTAATGTATAAAGCACTTCTTTTACAAGGGTAATTTTTGTTGCTCTAGAGTCTGTTAAGAAGGATAAAAGGATAGTTCTTACTAAAAATCCGCTAAGACAGTGTCTTAACGGATTTCTCAGTTTGTATTTTATTTTCTTGGGAAAAATATATTTAATGTTTTTGCATCTTCTTGTTTGCCAAGATATGAGCCGATAATAAACAAAATCCCTGCAGAAACAATGCCGATAACGATTTGATGCAGTCCCATAATCTTAAAGCCATATGCCATGCTCAGACAGTAGGTGATTGTTCCTCCTGCCATAGAGAGAAGCGCGCCCGTTCTATTTGCTTTTCGCCAGAAGAGTCCTAATAGAAGTGTCCAGAAAAATGCGGTTTCAAGGCCGCCAAAAGCAAACATATTGATTAACCAAATAACGCTTGGTGGAACGAGTGAGATGACAAAGACGATAATTCCAATAGAGGCAGTGGTTATTGTGCTGATGCGTCGCACTTTTTTTAGAGATACAGCTTGCCCTTGTTTTTCTTGATGATGCATATAGATATCTTTAATCATTGCTGAAGAAGATACGATAAGTAGCGAAGATACGGTAGAAATGGTTGCGGCAATTGGCCCAATGATTGCAATTCCCGCAAGGAATGGTGGCATTGTTTTTATGATGGCAAGCGGGATAATATAATCGACACCGCCATAGACAGAAAGGTCTTCCATAAGAAAACCCCGTGCAAATACGCCGATAAGGTTTACGCCGATTGTCATTGCACCAATAATCACCGTTCCAATGAGCATTGCCTGATGCAATCCTTTTGTTTCTTTGTAACTGATGCCACGTACTACGGATTGAGGTAATGCAATCGTGAAGATTCCGACAAGCAACCACTGGGTAAAATATAAAGAGTATGGCATATTACCGCCAGCCAGCGGTTCAAGCATTTGAGGATGCAAAGTTTCGATCGTGGTCATTACGGAATGATATCCACCACCTGCATCAAGAACAAAATAAAGGAGAAGTCCAATCCCAATCAACATCATGATTGCGCACCAGGCATCTGTTATTGCAACAGCGCGGAATCCACCGATTGCAGTATAAAAAATAACGATAAGACCAAAAAGTAAAAGTCCCGTTAGATAGCTATAACCAGTAACGGTTTCAAAAAGTTTAGCACCGCCAACGAATTGTGCGACCATCGTTGCGCAGAAAAATAAAACGATGATAAATGCGGAAATATTCGCAAGCAAATCAGATTGATAGCGAGTGCGAATGATATCAATAATCGTAACGGCATTAATTTTGCGTGAAATTAATGCAACCCTTTTGCCGAAAACGCCTAAAACGAGGAAGATGGCGGTAATTTGTACAATCGCCATGTAAATCCAGCCAAAACCGACTTGCCAGGCCATACCGGGACCACCGACAAAAGAACTTACAGAGCTATAGGTTGCGACTGTGGTCATTGCAAGAACAAAGCCACCGAGATCGCGGTTCCCGATAAAATATTGTTGGACAAAATTTTTCATGCGTCCAGAGCTTTCTTGTTGACGGCGAATCATGATACTAAGTATTATCATAAAAGCTAAGAAACAAAGCATTGGAATGAGGATGGAGACATTATTCATCTTCAGTATCCTCCAAATCCATATCTTTGAACACTTTTGTGATTAAAAACCATACGATTGCTACGCCAAATAACCAGGTACCAAAACAAGAGGTAATTACCCAAAGGGGAAGACGAAAAATTTTTATATCGAGTGTAGCTGCGCCAAAACCTGCGATAATCCAAAAAATAATAATTGCTAAAAGTGCTAAGCCGGTTGCTTTTGCTTCCTTTCTGACTTGATGATACTTTTTTTCGTTTGTCATGGTTGCTCCTCTTTGATAAAAAGGCACCCTATATCTAGGATGCCTAAAAAGTGAAAGCAAAATTCTTTCAGCTTAAAATCTCTATGACAGTCCCATTCTTAAGATATAGGCTTATAATTTCATACCTTTTTCAACATTATGTACAGTTATTCATTGAATATACTGCCGATTATATACTATAGCATAGGAATTTTTACTGCTCAAGCCAGAAAAAGGTCTATTTTAAGGAAAGTTTATTGCTGAACAGGCGTTTAAATAATAATTTTGTAAGTTGTGAAGTGTAATATGTTAAAATAAAAGAAAAGTGTAAGAATGTTGGAAGTGAAAGAATGAAACAGCTTGTTATGCATATTGATATGGATGCTTTTTATGCATCTATAGAGCAGCGTGATCATGAAGAGTATAGAGGAAAGCCTGTGATTGTTGGAGGACTTAGCGGTCGTGGTGTTGTATGTACAGCTTCATATGAGGCGAGAAAGTTTGGGGTGCATTCAGCGATGTCAATGGCAGAGGCGAAAAGACGTTGTCCGCAAGGCATCTTTTTGTCATGTAATCATGCATATTATGAATCCGTATCAAGGGAAATATTTCAGATATTTCATGAGTTTTCACCTGTTGTAGAACCTTTATCTCTAGATGAAGCTTTTCTTGATGTTAGTGGAATGGAAATGTTAGTCCAGGATTGGCGTGTGTATGCAGAAAAATTGAAAAAGCGGATTGCTGATGAGCTTGGGCTAGTTGCTTCTGTGGGTCTAGCGCCCAATAAATTTTTAGCGAAGCTGGCATCTGATATGGAGAAACCAGATGGACTAACGATAATTGAAGAACAGGATATCGAGCGTGTATTGAACGATTTACCGATTACTTCGCTTTGGGGTGTGGGGAAAAAGACTGCACAGCAGTTATATGATTTAGGCTTTGTTAAAGTTGGTCAGATTGCCAAAGCAGATGTTGTTTTTTTAGCAAAGCATATAGGTAATCTGGCGTATCAATTAGTGAATCTCGCGAATGGGCACGATGGGCGAAGCGTTGAAGGAACGCCAAAATCTCAATCAATAGGGAATGAGGTAACATTTGCCCATGATTTGATTACGCATGAGCAAATTACAGAAAAGTTTTTGGCTTTGGCAGAAAAAGTAGGTAGTCGGCTTCGTCGTGAAGGCTTTGCGGCGAGAACAATTTCGATAAAAATTCGCTTGGCTTCCTTTCTGACGCTTACGCGTAGCCTGACTTTAGTGGAAGCGACGAATTTTGATGAAGATTTATATCAGATAGCAGTAGAGTTATATGAAAAATGTAAAGTAGCGGAAAAAATAAGATTGCTAGGGATTACAGCCAGCAATCTTACGATACATGAACAGCCTATTTTATTTGCAGAAAATAATAAGAAAAAAGAACTTTATCACGCTGTAGATGCAATTCGAACGCGCTTTGGAAATCACATGATTACGAAAGCAAAATTGTTGAAAAATCGTGATTGATTACTAAAAATAAGTTTACATAACGAAAAAAGACTTACCAAAAGGTAAGTCTTTTTTAAACTTTTGCCCGTAATGCCGCCCTCCGTTATGTCCAAACCTGCAACCCAGCAGGTGGGCATCATAGTTATGGTTTTGCTATCCGTTCAAGACGGTCCAGCAGCTGCAAAACATCCGATTCCCTTTTCAAAAAAGTAGGTTGGACATATTGAAGGTATCGTGCATCTCAGGCACTGTTTCTACGTTGTTTATAATATCATAAATCCAGTATGGTTGCAACATTTATCATAGAGAAAATCATGATTTTCCAAATATTTTCACTGAAAAGTTTGTCGTTAAAAAAGGGATTTTGTTATGTTTACATAATATAGATCATTTTTGCAAAATAGTCAAGAAGTTTGTAATGGAAAAGGTTTTTCTTTCCCATTGGCGAATATATAAAAAATGATATGTTTGCAGACTATTTGAGTTTGCCGGAATTTAATGATGAGGAGTTAGTTATGACAACAGAAGAAAAAAATCCTGAAGTGAAAACTACGATGAATTGTATTCTTATTAAACCTGGACAAGATCCAGAGATTTGTGCTTTACCAAATAATCCGTTAGAGCAGGTACAAGCAATTGGTGATATTCTTGGTGGGAATTTCGCAAGTGCGCGTTTATTCGATTTAGGCGATAATAAATCTTTGCATATTTTAGTGAATGACTTTGCTGTGCCGTTAGGATTGATGGCAAATCGTCGTTTTCCAGGCGCTGATAATGAAGAAATTATTTTTGGTAATGCAATCTTCGTTGCAATGGATGATGAACATTCAGACCAAGGCCCAATGGATATTACAGAAGAAGTTTGCAATTACTTTATTGAACAGTTAAAAACTAATTTATTGCCATGTAAAGGCGATGAAAAACCAGATCCTAAACATGAAATTTTTATAGAAAACTATGGAACGCCAGAGCAGCGTAGTTTTAAATGGGTAGAAATCGAAAAACCAGAAAACGTGGATGAATTTATTGCTGCTGGTCGCGCGAAATTAATTAAGCATCCTGAATATGAAGTGATTGAAATTAATGGACGCTATTTTAAACAAGTAACAGTATCAACAAGCCAAGGTCCAATACAATAAATTTTAGATTTTTTTTGTTTTACGTAATAAATTGCATAGATAATAAATGATGGTTGCACGAACTCCAGCTGTATTAAGTAATGTTTTTCGCACTGCTTTTTCGGTTGGAGTTTTAATTTTGCTATCGGATAGGTACAAAGCGACTAACCCGCGTACGATTGTTGTAGCAAAATATGAATTTGGCGTATTTTCTGCATGATTGAAAGCCTGCTGATAGATAAACTGCAGACGCTCTTGCATTTCTTGTTCATTCGAATAATAAAAAATGAAGTTTAAGTCGTTGTTTTGGCGATCCTCTGCTTGGTCAATGAAATAGTCAAGCTGAATATGTAGGCAACTAATCCAAGGGAAATAAGCTTCTTTTAATGTAGTGACATCTTCTGCATTGAGATTTTCTTGATAAGCAGCGGCGGTAAGCATGAACATTCCTAGGGTAGAGCCTGTAGCAGCAGCAAATTCCCAATTTGTCAGCCACGTATTTGTATTTGCATCATTTAACCAATCTTGCATAGCTTGTTCGCGATCTTCAAGTGCAATATGCTTATACGTCTGTAGATGGCTGTATAAAGAAGCGAGTTCTAGCAAATGTATTTGTACTTTATCATAAGATGGAAGTTTTGCTAAAATATCTTGTGAAGTTTTAACTAAACTATTTAAATAGCCGCCATCTTCTTTAAAAGGATAAAAAGCATAGTAATCTTTTAATTTTGCACGGGGATTTAAAGCATCTGTCATTGCAAGGTGCAATTGGGCAAATGCTTTTTCATCGGTGACATTTGCACGATCACATAAATTATCTAAATAGTCGCTGATTGTTTGCAGTGCAACAACGAATTTTACGAATTCAACTCTATTTACCCCTGGGTATAGACTATAAAAGCTACCGCCTTGACAATGAAATTTTTTATCGGTTATGCTGGCTAAGGCTTGTTTTTGCAACTCGCCAAGCATTTTTGTTTCAGCATAAGTTTTCCATATGTCTAATTCCGTATTGACAAGCGGTAAGATCTCAGTAATAAAAGTTTTGATCATGTGTGCGCTATACATAGAATTTTTATAGATGTTCAACATGATATCCTCCGTTCCTTATTGAAATAATTTACCCACGGATAGGACAATATATACTAAACCAGCCGCAATCAATGGTCCAACGGGAATCCCGTTGCAAAAGAAGACACCAGCTATCGTCCCAATAACTAATGAGCTTACGATTTCAGGCGAAGTTTTCAAAAGTGGAATACCAAGACCACCTGCCCAAGCAACGAATACGCCCATCGCTATCGCTACGATTCCTGTAGGTGTTTTAAATGTATCCAGCATAATTCCCATATTGATCTTGCCAGAGGCAATTGGTGCAAGAATACCGATCGTTAATACGATGATACCAACATTTAGTCCGTGTTTTTCGAGAATGGGGAACCAGTCGTTAAAGCCAAGTAATTTAATGAGCATGAGAACTGTCGCAGCAATTGCAACGGAATTATTATGTCCAATCACTCCGAGAACGAGAATGATGAGTAAGGGAAGGTAATCTAGATTCATGGATATCGCCATCCTTTATTATTGTATTATAGTTCTATTTGAAAAATTATTATATACTTTAGCGTTTTATTAGGCAACTTTTTGGAGAGGATTTACTTATAAGATATGCTTGTTTTATTTATTTATAGATAGAATGAAAACATCCCTGCCTATAATTCTATGCAATTTTATGTTTTAAGGTTATAATATTACTATGTCTGAAAAGTTAACTTTGATCTATGGAGGATTTATGGAATGGAAAATTTATATAGCGTAGCGGTTCATTTTGAAGAAGATAACGGATACATTGAATATGATATACAAGCAAAAACAGTAAATGTAGTATTAAAAACACCGGAAAAAAAAGCGGAAGTAGAAGCGTATTTGAGTGCATCTCATGAAATTAATGTACCAAAAGATACATTAATGGATTTTGAAAAGCGTGTGATTCAACCATTAAATAGTGTGGAAGAGTTGAAATTGGCACTGACAAGAATGTGGGATGCTACAGAAGTGTACGTAGACTGGAGCAGACCAGTTGGTGTAGAAGTATAAAATAAAATGTACCCTATAGTAAATGCTGAAAAACCATTACCTATAGGGTACATTTTTATTTGACGAATAAAGCAATCAAAAGGAATGCTTTATTCGTTAGAACTTGGCGGAATAAATGTCCGTGTGCCAAGTTCATTATCTAAATAAAGAAGATCTGTTGGCTTGTCTCCGATTAGCTGAATTTTATTTAACACCTCAGAGGTGCTGTCTTCTTCTTCTACTTGTTCACTAATGAACCATTGTAGAAAAATTTGTGAAGCAAAATCATTTTCATCCATTGCAATTTTATATAATTTGTTAATGCCTGCAGTTACTTGTTGTTCATGCTCAAGAACTTTTCTGAATGTTTCAAGTGGAGTGCCAAAATCGCTTGGTGGTGCATCAATAGCTTTTAAAATGACTTTTTCACCACGACTTTTTATATAATCATAAAATTTTAGAAAATGAAATGTCTCCTCTTCATATTGTACTCGTAGCCATTTAGCCATTCCTTTAAACCCTTGATGTTCAATATGCGCAGACATTGCTAAATATAAATGAGCAGAATACATTTCGAACTTAATTTGCTCATTCAGTGTATTTAACATTTTTTTAGATATCATAATAAAATCCCTCCGAAATTATTATTTGTATGCCAAATGTTAGTATGTACAAAAATCTTTGATTAAATTTGGTTTATATAAATAATTCGTATGTGAATTGGCAGGGGATTAAAAGTAAGAAGAAAACGAAGGATTAAATTGTTCACATAAAAAGTGAGTTATCCACAAAGTTATCCACAAAACCCATGTTCTTGTGGATAAAGTACTTTAAAGTTAAAATATTATCTTTGTATACATAGAAAATAAGGGAAATAAATATGATTTATAATGTGGATAAAATAGAATGTAATTTGGAAAATCATGATTTATTATGTAAAATTAAGGGATATTTGAACTTTTCCCTAGGAAAATCCCCAAAACTTAAAAAGTTATCCACAAAACTATCCACAAAATTACTCGGAGTGTTGATAACTTAGGGTTTTGTCAATAAATGTGTGAATAAGATAGTGCAGGGATGTGGATAAAATGAGATATTTCTGTGAAAGAATATTTTCTTGCTGTGATTAGCAATAATTAGGGAATAAAGACGAGGAAAATTTTCTAGAAAGAGATTACTAAAAATATTGTTGACAAATAAAAAACGTAGTGGTAATATAATATCTGTTGATTGCAAGAGCAATAGACAATGACTCTGTAGCTCAGTTGGATTAGAGTATTTGACTACGAATCAAAGGGTCGCAGGTTCGAGTCCTGCCAGGGTCACCATTTTAAAATTTAAGCCTCGGAGGTATCCGGGGCTTTTGTGTTATATGACGAATCCATTTTGGAGTCGTCATATTTTTTTGCGAAAAAATGAATCTACTTCATACTTGAATTCGTCAAAAAATCAAGTATAATAATTGAAGTATGATTTTTGGGGGTGAGTGTATGGCGGAAGTGATTAACCGTCGGGAGAGAAAAAAGTTGCATTCTAAAAAGGTGATTACTCAAGCTGCCCTTAAATTATTTGGACAGCAGGGATTTTCCGATACATCGATTGCAGATATTATGAATGAAGCTGATTTAGGTATAGGGACGTTTTATAATTATTTTCAATCAAAAGAAGAGATTTTAAAAACCTTGCTTGGCGAGATGATTGCAGAAATTTATCAAGTGTATGAATCGTTTCCAAAGGATGAAAAGAGTTCGGCTGAATTTTTATCAGAGGTTTTCTTACTCACTGCTCGCATTTTAGATAAAAATCGTTTTGTATTACCGCTTTTCGTTAGTGCGGCGCAAAAGAGCGCAATGATAAAAGAAGAGCAGCCTGCTGAAACAGAAAGTAAAATGGGCTTTAAAAGAATTTTTGAAGCGATTATTCGACGTGGACAAGATTTAGAGGAATTTAGAAAAGATATTCCGGCAGAAGTCATTACGGAAATTTTTCATTCGGTATTTCAAGCAGCTGCATTTAGTCGCTTAGAGCTCGATTTTTTAACAAATGTCGAATATAAACTTAAAATTATTTTAGATGGAATTGAGCTAAAATAAGTGGATAAGTTCATTGACCGTGAAAAAAAATATTGTTAATATATAAAAGATGAATGCAATTCAGAAATGAGAGTCGTTCTGTTTTGTAATTGGGAAAACAAAATAAATTTGAGAAAGTTTTATAGGTGATAAAAAAAGATGATAAGCGTTACGAAATTATTATTTTCGACTGATTATTTTGGTGATTCACTACGTTATACAAAAGGTGCGGCAACAACAAAACATGGCGTTCGCGAAGGTGCTGGTCCTGTAGTAGTATGGAATTCTACACGTACTTGTAATTTATCTTGCCGTCATTGTTATATGAGTTCGGAAGCGAAAAAGTATGAAAATGAGATGACGACGGAGGAAGCAAAGAAATTTATTGATGATTTAGCTGAATTTAATGTGCCTGTACTATTATTTTCTGGCGGCGAGCCTTTATTGCGCCCAGATTTCTTTGAATTGGCTACATATGCGGCTCAACAGGGAGTACGTCCTACTTTATCAACGAATGGTACTTTGATTACGCGCGAAATTGCGCAAAAAATTAAGGCTATCGGTGTTGGCTATGTTGGTATTTCTTTGGATGGATTACGTGAGGTAAATGATAAGTTCCGGGGAAAAGACGGTGCGTTTGCTGCGGCGATGCAAGGCATTCAAAATTGTGTAGCAGTAGGGCAACGCGTTGGACTGCGTTTTACGATTAATCATCATAATTTAGAAGAATTAGATAATATCTTTGACTTTATTGAAGAAGAAAATATTGATCGCGTATGCTTTTATCATTTGGTGTATTCGGGGCGTGGAAATGCTATGATGGACGAAGATGTCACGCCGGAAGAATCACGTAAAGCAATGGATATTATTATTCGTCGGACGCGTGATTTTGAAGAAAGAGGCTTGAAAAAAGAAATCTTAACTGTAGATAATCATTGTGATGGTGTATATATGTATCTTAAAGCGCTTTCTGAGGGCAATGACAAGTTAGCGGAGCAAATCAAGGAGTATATTTCAATGAATGGTGGTAATCGTTCTGGCATCGCATTCGGAGAAGTTGATCCATTGGGGTATGTGCATCCGGACCAATTTACGCAGCATCACACGTTTGGTAATGTACGCGAACGTAAATTCGGCGATATTTGGCAAGATGAATCTCATGCAATTATGGCAGGGTTAAAAGATCGCAAAGTATTATTAAAAGGCCGTTGCAGAGAGTGCAGGTTCTTAGATAACTGCAATGGGAATTTCCGTACACGTGCAGAAGCGACGACAGGCGACTTTTGGGAGTCTGATCCGGCATGTTATTTAACAGACGAAGAAATCGGAATTAAGTAATAAAGGAGAGATAACAAAATGATTATTTCTTGGAATACGACAAATGCTTGTAATATGTATTGTGATCATTGTTATCGTGATGCCGGTTGCAAGGCGGAAGAAGAATTAAATACGAAAGAAGCAAAAACGCTTTTGGAACAAATCGCAAAAGCGGGCTTTAAAATTATGATTTTTAGTGGTGGAGAGCCATTAATGCGTCCAGATATTGTTGAATTGGTTGCTTATGCAACTTCGCTTGGGCTTCGACCTGTTTTTGGTACAAACGGTACATTGATTACCCCGGATATGGCGCAGAAATTAAAAGATGCTGGTGCGATGGGAATGGGAATTTCTCTTGATTCTTTAGATAGGGACAAACATAATCAATTTAGAAAATTCCCTAACGCGTGGGAAGGCGCTGTACAAGGTATGCGCAATTGCCGTGCAGTAGGGCTACCTTTTCAAATTCATACGACGATTATGGATTGGAATGAAGCAGAAATTGAGCAGATTACAGATTTTGCTGTAGCAGAAGGCGCGGTAGCGCATCATTTCTTTTTTTTAGTGCCTACAGGCAGGGCGAAATCTATTGAAGCAGAATCGTTAAGAGCACATGCTTATGAAGATACATTAACTCGCATATTAAAAAAACAAAAAGAAGTTAATATTGAATTGAAGCCAACTTGCGCACCTCAGTTTATGCGCATTGCTCGTCAAATGGGTATGAAAATGCGATTTGGTCGTGGTTGCTTGGCAGGAACGTCTTATTGTATTATCAGCCCGCGTGGACAAGTACAGCCTTGTGCTTACTTGAATATCCCATTGGGAGATGTGCGCGAAACTCCATTTGATGAGATTTGGAAAAATAATGAGGTTTTAAATAAGTTACGGACTTTGGAATATAAAGATGGTTGTGGGAAATGTGAATATAAAAAATTATGTGGTGGTTGCCGCGCTAGAGCTGCATATTATAATGATGGGGATTATATGGCGGAGGAACCATGGTGTTTATATCATGGAAGAGCTGGTCAATAAATTCACAGTTTAAAAATAGCTGTTGTTACTCTAGAGAGAAAAAGTGTTACAGGGAAAATTTCTGTAACACTTTTTGCCATAATATATAATGTTTGCTATTTTATTGCGTTTTATAGTAAAATTGAATTATTCATTATGGTGAATGTAGAATAAATCAACGATTGTTGTAAAATAGAAGGAGGGTATCATGGTAAAATTAATTTTGACTGATATGGATGGAACTTTGCTTGATAGCCATTTTCGCATGCCAGAGGGCGTAGATGAGACAATTTCCCAATTAGCCGATCGGGGTGTTGTTTTCGGAGCGGCGAGTGGACGTCAATATTATTCCCTCATTAAAAGTTTTGAAAAACATGTGAATGAAATGTTATTCGTCGCAGAAAATGGAACTTATGTAGTTTACAAAAAACAGGAAATTTTTTCAAATGCGCTGCATCGAGATTATTTAAATGATGTTTTAAAAGTAGCTCAGCAATTTCCTAGTTTGCACGTCTTAGTATCAGGCAAGAAAAAAGCATATTATCAATCAACAAATGAAGTTTTCTTAAGAGAATTGGATAAGTACTATAAAGAAGTACAAAAGGTAGATAACTTGCTTGATTTATCAGCGATAGATGATGAGTTTTTAAAAGTTGCAATGTATGATTTGGACCATGGTGCCGAAGAGAAATATCATTCATTTGAACATTTTCGTGGTCATCTGCAAGTTGCAGTGAGTGCAGATTGTTGGCTTGATGTGATGAATCTAGGGGCAACGAAAGGTGCTGCGGTAAAGCATATTCAAGATGCACTTGGAATAAGTTTTGAAGAAACGATGGTCTTTGGCGATTATATGAATGATTTGGAAATGATGAGCAGTGCGTATCATAGCTATGCTATGGAAAATGCTTTAGATGAAGTGAAAGAAGCAGCGAGATTTATTGCACCAAGTAATGACAAGCATGGTGTGCTGGTTACGATTAGAGAAAAAATATTGAAATAATAAGGGTTTTGAGAAATAGTTGCATTATTTGTTGAAACATCCTAATATATATTATGTTATTTGTAATGAGCTGTGTGAGGGGTTGAATTACGTGAAGTTTGATTATCATATGCATTTTGAATATGGAAGTTATGATTTAGACTGGGTACGGGGTTTTTTTGATAGTGCGAAAACACGTGGAATAGATGAAATTGGCATCTCGGAACATAGTCATGGATTTATTGAATTTAAAGAATTATATTATGATGAATTGATTCTCGATGATTCAATCGTTGGACAATATCAACAAAAATGGTTGAAGAAAAATAAATTTAAATATTCACTTGATGATTATTTTAATTTTATGAATTCTTTAAAAGAAAAAGGGTATCCTGTAAAAACTGGGATTGAAATTTGTAATTTTAAAAATCAGGCGAAGACAAAAGAGATCATTAATAAATATGATTTTGACTATATCATTGGTTCTGTACACTTTTTAAAGGGCTGGGGTTATGATTTTTCTGATATAAAACAAGTATGGCAGGAACATAGCTTAGCAGATATTTATCATTGGTATGCGCAGGAGATTGAAAATCTTTGCGAAAGTGGTTTATATGACGTATTAGGGCATCCTTTTAACATTCGTTTATTTAAAAATTTACCTGATTTTTCTGTTGATTCTGTTTTGGTGAGAGTAGCTAAAGCTTTGAAAAAAGCGAATATGGCAATCGACATTAATACGGGGACACTTTATCGCTATCCGATTGCTGAAATTTCACCATATCCAGATTTCTTAAAAATTGCACGTGAATACGACTTACCGATTATTACATCTTCTGACGCGCATCAACCGGAGGACTGCGGGCGTTATATTGATAAGGCAGTTGAATATGCGAAAGAATATGGATATGAAGGCTCATTAATTTTTACGCATCGCAGGGCGGAATTTAAAAAATTTTGATTGACTCTGCTTTAAATAGTCATGATATAATGGAGGTAGAAAAATGATTGCTTTAGGCTGTGACCATGGTGGATATGAATTAAAAGAAGCGATAAAAAAATACTTAGATAAACAAGGCGTTGCTTATAAGGATTTTGGAACAAATTCTATGGAAAGCGTAGATTATCCGGAATATGCGGAAGCTGTTGCTAATAGTGTTGCTTCTAAAGAAGCTGAAAAAGGTATTTTAGTATGTGGCACAGGTGTTGGAATGTCGATTGCAGCAAACAAAATACCTGGAATTCGGGCAGCATTAATAAGTGATTGCTTTAGTGCAAAAGCGACTCGTGAACATAATGATTCTAATATTCTTTGCTTAGGTGGAAGAGTGTTAGGCGAAAATCTTGCGCTTATGATTGTTGAGATTTGGTTAAATACTGCATATATCGGTGCACATCATGCAAAACGCTTAGAGATGATTCAGAAAATGGAAGATAAAGCAAAGAAATAATTGCTTAATAAAAAAGAATATAAATTGATTTATTGGTGATGAAGAGAAAAGTATTGTAGATATATGCAGTATTTTTCTCTTTTTTTACCAAGAAAAACTTACCAATATAGATAGATTCAAAGGTATTTCTAAAGAAATCGCGTATATAATAGGATAAAAAGGAAATATAAGTGGATAAAATAAAAAAAAAAGAGGAGTGTTTTTACAATGAAATATGACGTTACCATTACTGCAATTGGTGAAGTTGTACAAGATTTATTGGATTCCTCAGGTGATTTGATTTTATTTGATACATGCCCAATTGAGGCGCTAGGTGAAGTTTCAGTTATGCACACGATAGGTGAAGTTGGAGATATTCAAGTAGGCGATACAGTGAGTTTTGGGAATAAAAGCTATACAATAATGGCAATTGGTGATGAAGTTTTGAACGGATTAAAAGAAATTGGCCATTGTAGATTAAAATTTAATGAAATGACATCAACTTGTTTACCGGGACAAATCATTTTAAAAGGTGACGGTTTACCGGAGCTAAAGGTAGGGGAAAAAATAATTTTTGAATAAGCAAATTAGAGAAATAAATGTTTTGGATAATGGGAGAATGCTATGTTTTTGATTGAACGAAGAAAAAAGATTATTGAATTCTTAAATCTACAACAAAAAGCTACTGTGAAAGAATTGGCAGCTACACTTAAAGTTACTGAGGTTACTTTAAGAAGTGACTTGAAAGTGCTTGAACGAGAAGGTTTAATTAAGCGGGTACACGGTGGTGCAGTTTTAATTGAACAGGAGAATCCGGAAACTTCATTCATGTCTAGAACAGAAGAAAATAAAGATAAAAAGATTATGATTGCACGCAAAGCTGTGGAAATGGTGAAAAGTGGACAATGTTTACTTTTAGATGGAAGTACGACAATTTTGGAATTTGCAAGAATTCTAAAAAAGATGCCGCTAAGATTGACGGTTGTAACAAACGGCATTTATACTGCGCTGGAATTAAGTGAGAATCCACAGATTACTGTTATTTTAGTCGGGGGTGTATTGCGCGTTGGGTCTACTACGCTTGAAGGGACATTGGGAACGCATGTATTGAATAAATTAAACTTTGATATTATGTTTACGTCTAATAATGGTTTTACAATAGATGATGGACTGATGGATTTTAATGTTTATGAAGCTGATTTAAAACGGGCAATGGCGAATGCTGCGAGAAAATTGGTAGCACTTATGGATTCTAGTAAATTTGATAAGTCGTCTTCTGCCTCTTTTGCACCAACACGTCAAATAGATACTTTAATTACTGATGAATTTATTTCTGTTGATACGATAGAACAATTGAAGAAATTAAATGTTCAGGTTGTAATTGCATAAGAATTTAATATTTATAGGGAAAAATAATTCGATGATTAAACTTATTAATCGTCGGATTATTTTTTAAAATTTGTACTATTTTATAAAAACTCTGCATAGAATATATTGGTAATTTTCTAAAGGAGGAAAAAAATGTACAAAGCAAAAAACTATCCATCACTATGGACGATAGCAAGTGTAAGTAATCTTCTCATGAAAAATCATATCAAATTATATAAAGGCTATGTTGAAAACACGAATGTAATATTAAATGAATTAAAGCAGAAAAATGAAGATTTAATTTGTCGCCAATCGATGAAGTTACGATTGGGTTGGGAATTTTCAGGGATGAGGCTACATGAATATTTCTTTGGCAATTTAGGAAAAGAACCAATGATTCAGAGTGGAGAATTATTAGATTGGCTGAATCATTGTTTTGGTAGTTTTAATGATTGGCAGGAAGATTTTATTGAAACAGCAATGACACGTGGCAATGGATGGGCGGTACTTTGCCGCGATAACCATACAGGGAAGTTGATGAATATATGGATACAGGGGCATGCTACAGGCACATTGATTGGTTGTCAGCCACTATTGGTGATAGATGCCTGGGAACATGCGTATATGATTGATTATGGATTAGACCGTAGAAATTACATAGAACGAATCATGAACGAAATCAATTGGGCGGTGGTAGTTGATCGATTTTGTAAAATAGGGATATAAATACATATAAAAATACAGGATAGTAAAGGAGCATGTATTGCTATCCTGCATTTTCGGAAGATTTTTGACAAAAAAATAGATATTTGCTATACTGTCATGTATGAATATGCGGTCGTAGCTCAGACGGATAGAGCGGTTGCCTCCTAAGCAATAGGCCACAGGTTCGACTCCTGTCGATCGCACCATTAGAATAAATGAGTTTCGGAATTTACCGGAACTCTTTTTTTTATTGTTTTGGGCAAATAAGATTTTCTAAATAAACAGATTCGAATGGGTGCAGAGCATTTGTGCTCATTTTTTTATTGTATAAAAGCTTTAATAATAAATAGAAGGTCTTTTGATAAAACTGGTAAAACTACTTTGCGAGTGTATTTAGCCGTTGCATAGCCTTGCAATAGCAAGGTTTAAAGATGATTTTGTGGAGTTATGGTAAATATATCGGGGGGAAGAAGTGACGATTATAAGGGGGGACTAATAGTATCGAAAAGACGTATTTTTTTATATGTACAAAGGTTTAGATAATAAGTATAGGAAGACATGCGCCGGATGAAATAGAAAAGATGCAAGAAAATGAAAGGGCTAAATAGGCTCTTTTTTTTATCAAAATTTATATATTTACCTATTTAAAAATTACTTAATCAAGAATGTATACAAGTGAAAGACAGTAAACAGACGAAAAAGAAAACTGAATTAAGAGGTTTGTAGATTACCGGATTTCAAAAATACTTATAAAAGAGGAGAAATGAAAATGTTGTACAGATTAAATGATGAATTTACAAAAATTGAAGAAACAGAAGGGTTAATGCAAAATTTAAGTAAAGAGCAAAGTGTTGAACTTGTAACTTGCATTGAAAATCCGCAAAAAGATAGTGGTGTAGTATTACAGCCAAAAGAAAAATTAAAATTCACAGCAAAACCCGATGAATTTATTTATGCTAGATGCGTAGAAAATGGAGGGGTTATGGCAAATCTTAGTGTAGTAAATTTAGCTTTTGCTTCAAATGCTAATATAAAACATGATCATGATGATCGCTACTATACAGAAGCAGAAATTGATAAACTGCTTGCGCAGTTAGATTTTAATCAAATTAATGATTCTGAAATTTTAACAACTAAAACATGGTCAAGTCAAAAAATTAGTTCTGGTTTTAATGAAAAAGCTGATAAAAATCATACACATAAAGAAATTATTGAAGAATTGAAAGGTGATATCGAAGAAGTAACAAAAAAGCAGGAATAAATTTATTAAAACGCAATAAGGCCTATGTAATTGGAGATATAGCATATAGTTCCAATCTTCCAAGCTGGGTAAGATTGGAATGTATTACAACTGGCACAACGGCAAGTATAGAACCATCGTTTTTGAATATTACACAAGCAGGTATTTTGGTTACAGATGGCACGGTGGTATTTATCGTTGATGATGTTAGGGAGGGAAACAGGGTAGGCGATATCGTCATGCGTCATACATTGTGTGATGGCTTTGTTAAAGCAAATGGAGCAGTATTAGTAGCAAGCGATTATCTGCGATTGAAGAATTTTGTTGTAGAAAAAAGCTTAAGTGTATCAGCGACAGACTGGCAAGCGGGAATGCAAGGATTGTATGTATATGATGAAGCCGCAGATACATTGAAAGTTCCAGATGTGGGGGCAATGTTTATTCGTGGTCTAGATGATGGACGTGGGATTGATGAAAATCGCGGCTTAGGTTCCACACAGGAAAGTGCTAATAAATCGCATGTGCACTATACCTCAGATCAAAATACAACAAGGCTTCCAGCAATAGATGGGACAGGTGGAGTACAATTTTTAAACCTAAATACTGGTTCAAGAGTAAATTTCAATGCTGACATTCAACCTAGTGGTGGTAAAGAATCAAGACCTTACAATATTGCATTAATAGCACAAATCAAATATTAATATCAAGAGAGGCATTCAGCCTCTCTTTTTCATAGGAGGATGATTAAATGTTCAATTTTTTTCGCGAGATAGTCCCAGTAAGGTTTGAAATGGAAGTTGGAGCTGTATGTTCTTTCGTGGGGACATTTCTTTCATATTTAACAGGTGGATTTGATATAATGTTTCAAACATTAATTATGGTGATGTTTCTTGACTTTGTTACTGGCATAATGGCTGCTTGGTGTGAAAATGAAGATAGCAAAAAGAAACCAAGTAGTAAACGAGGGCTAAAAGGAATCATCAAAAAAGTATTTATATTATCGTTAGTTGCTTTAGCACATTTAATAGATCAGATATCAGGTGGAGGAGATCTTGCCAGAAGCATGACAATATGGTTCTTTTTTGCAAATGAAGGACTAAGTATTTTAGAAAATGCTTCTAGAATCGGTCTACCTGTACCAAAAACGATTAAAAATAAATTGGCTCAATTGGCCGAGGAAAAGGTGGGAAAATAATTATGAAAATATTTTTAAATCCAGGGCATCATCCAGGGGTTGATTCAGGCGCAGTAAATAAAGAATTAGGCTTACAAGAATGCTATATTACTTTGAATATTAGCAAGCGTGTAAAACAATACCTCGAAGCAGTAGGATATCAGGTTCAGATGGTGCAATCTGATAACCTTGCAGGTGAAAGTCCTCAATATATAAATGTTACTGAGTCTGCAAATACATGGGGAGCAGATTTGTTTATAAGTATTCATTGTAATTCTGCAACTCATTCGGATGCACGAGGTGTTGAAACATTATGTTGTGGTTTAGGTGATGAAGGGGAAAGATTGGCAGAGTGCATACAAAATCAAGTAGTTGCTACAATTCAAAAGATCGATGTTAGTTTTCCTGATCGTGGAGTCAAGAAAGATGTACGAGGATTAGCGGTATTAAGAGCAACAGCAATGCCAGCCGTGCTTGTGGAAATGGCATTTATCAATAATGTTGAAGATGCAAAGCTATTAATTGATTACGAAGATGAATTTGCTCGTGCAATCGCCAGAGGAATTAGTGATTTTTATGTATAAAAAGATTGAAATTTAAAATAATGCATTATAGATTGAAGTAAAGATATGTCGTAATAGAATTGAATTAAACGCCCATAAAAAATTTCTTGAAGTATTGATATTATGGGTGTTTTATGGCTTCAAGGTGAATTTTTCTAATCAATTGGGTACAGGTTTGACTCTTATCACTGCACCTTTAGAAATTAAAACCTCCCAAATATGGGAGGTTTATTTATTATTGTCTTTCTCGTTAAATGTATCAATGATAAATTGCTGAAATTTTTTTGCGGCGGGGGAGAGGTATTTATTTATATTCCATGCCATGCCGAGCGGGCGGGTACAATGCGGTGTAGAGATGGAGATAAAAGTGATGTTTAAATGCTCAAGACCAGGAATATGAGGGATTAATGAGACGCCTAGTTTGGCATCAACTAATCCAGCTACGGTTGCAATTTCATCGCCTTCAAACATAATATTGGGATGGATAGACGCCGCTTCAAAACATTGATTTACCAGCAAACGTAAACCATACGTTGGTTTGAAAGTAATAATAGATTCTTGGGCAATTTCTTTTAACTCAATTGTTTTTCTTTTGGATAAAGGATGGTCATTCGGAACGATAAGAAAAATCTCTTCGGAACAAAGTGGCATCCAACCAATGGTGCCTGTAGTGATAATTGATGAGCAAAGGGACAAATCACAGCTACCTTCAGCAAGGTACTCAATTAATTGTGTAGAGTTGTATTGATAGAGGCGAAATTTTATATTGGGATAAATTTGATTAAATTTACTGATAAGTTCAGGGACAATATAGCCGCCTAAAGAATGAAGGAATGACAAATGAATAACGCCTTTATCGGGGGAGGTCAAATCAGCAAGTGTTTGTTTACCGGTACTGATTTCTTGTAATGCTCGCTCAATATGTGCTAAAAATATTTGTCCGTACTGTGTAAGTTTAATTGTTTTACCTGATCTTTCGAATAAGGGAACGCCTAGTTCTGACTCTAACTTTGCAATAGAGCGGCTTAATGCCGGTTGAGAAACAGATAAATTTTGCGAAGCTTGTGTAAAATGATTAATATGGGCAAGTGCCTTAAAATATTCAAGCTGATTTAGTTCCATAAATAAATCCTCCATCAAGTAAGACTTGATTCAGATGAAGGTTTTAATCCATCTGAATTTTAGTTCCACTTATCCAGAGACTTAGCCGCTCGTCTGTAAGTATAACTTATATTTATAAAAAAATGGAGATTTAGAGCGGGGGAGTCAGCGGATAAAACATTTCTTTTGATCAATAATAATAAGTTTTTATTTTCATATTAAGATTATCATAGCTGAATCTTTAAGATTTTACTAGCGTATTAGAGAAAAATTATGCATTTTAGTAATAGAAATAATGCATATGGTTAATGTAAGAATATGCTTAACCTATAGGTTTAGTATAGTTGCATAAGCTATTTTATTTTTTGATGCAGTAAAAGTATAAAAGTTATTATTACTATGCATTTGACGTGTTAAAAGTGTTGCTCTATGATAGGGGAAGATTATTTAATGGGGTGTTCAATTGATGGAAACAGAGATGCGAAGTTTTATTGAGAAAGATACCAATGCATATTGGCGTGCAATTGTAACGTTGTTTTTAGGTAGTGTAGCCGCTTTTGGGGCTGAATATTGTTTGCAACCAATTATTCCTGTTTTAGCGAAGGAATTTAATTTGATGCCAGCGACAGCAAGTTTAGCGATGTCATTTGGTACAGCTGGAATGGCGTTTGCAATGATTGGAATTGCGAGCTTTGCAACAAGGTTAGAACGAAAAAAAACGATGACAATTGCGTTAGGTGTTGCGGCTATTTTAGCGATTGCAATCGCAATTAGTTCGAGTTTTGAGTTGATTTTAGGATTAAGATTATGTCAAGGGATTTTGTTAGCAGGTTTTCCCGCGTTAGCAGTTGCTTATATTAATGAGGAATTTGATCCTAAAATTATTGGGCTGGTTGTTGGAATATATGTAGGTGCGAATTCATTAGGGGGATTATCTGGTCGTTTGCTCATTAGTACATTGACAGATTTCTTTTCTTGGCGTATTGGACTTGGAGCAGCTGGAGCTTTCTATTTATTGATTGCAGTTGCATTTTGGTTTGGATTGCCGAATCCAACAAAGAAAATAGTAGCGAAAAAGAATGGAGATAATGTATTAGAAGGTTTTAAAAGTGTATTGAGAAATAAAGCTGTTGTTACTATCTATGTTATTGCTTTTATCATCATGGGCTCTTTCGTTTGTATATATAACTATATTAGTTACGTGTTTATTGCTCCACCGTATAATTTAAGTCAAACGGTTGTTGGAATGATTTTTACAATGTATCTTTTAGGTGCTGTGAGTTCTACCGTTATGGGGGGGTTATCTGATCGCTATGGAAATGGGAAAATTCTTTGCCTAGGATGTATAATGATGTTGGTTGGTACGTTGATTACCATGGGATCGCCTCTAATATTAAAGATTATAGGCTTAGCGTTGTTTACATTTGGATTTTTTGGCAGTCATTCGACAGCTTGCAGTTGGGCAGGGAAAATTGCCAAAGGGGATAAAGCGAGAATATCTTCGATGTATATGTTGTTTTATTATATTGGTGCTAGTGTAATTGGTACATTGGGGGGATTTTTCTTAAGTTCGTATGGCTGGGATGGTGTGGCTTTATTTATTGGGGCGGTGCTGGCAATTGCATTATTAATGGCTATGCGATTAACCTTTAGTGAGTTTCCATTGTTTCATTTCAATCTTCATAAGGTGCATTAAATTTAAAAATCAAATAATAAATGATAAAACCAGCAATTGGATTCTTATCTTGAATCTAATTGCTGGTTTTTATTTGACTGAAAATATTTAGTCGAATCTTATCAATAGGAAAAAAGTTTTATTTTTATCTCCAAAACGCTTAAGTAATTGGAATAATATGACGATAATATATATAACAAGGATGTAAAGTTATATTAGGCGGTGATTTATATGATTGAAAGGATTTTAGAAATTATGCCGATTCAAAGGATTGATAACTATAATAATAATCGTCAATCGTCAAGGGATAATATGAAACGAAAAGATGAATTGAGCTTTGGTGCTATTTTGGAGAAAAAGATGACCCAAATGGAAAATAATCAAAATAGAAAAAGTGATGCTTATCATCTAGATTTAAGGAGAGGTTGACAAGAATAGATGTTGCTAAAATCTGAAAATAATAATAGAATATTAAGCAGTGTAAGATAAGAATATCCTATATGAAAATGTAGTGATATTCTTATTTTTATTTGAAGACAAGAATTCATTGTTTATATGAATCAAGTTTTATTTTATTGCAATAAATGGATGTGAAATAAGATGAATGATGAAGGGTATATGAAACTAGCATTAGCCGAAGCGCAGAAAGCTTTTGCGTTAGGGGAGGTTCCCATAGGTGCAATTATTGTAATGGATGGAGAAGTTATTGCTGTGGGACATAATATGAGGGAAACCTGGAATGATGCAACAGCACATGCAGAAGTCGTAGCGATAAAAGCTGCCTGTGAAAAGTTAAATCGGTGGCGACTTTCAGGGGCTACACTTTATGTTACAATTGAACCTTGTCCGATGTGCGCTGGTGCTTTGGTGATGAGCAGGGTGGACAGAGTTGTTTACGGTAGTACAGATGCAAAGGCTGGAGCAGTAGAATCTATTTTTAATATTGTGAATCATCAAGCATTGAATCATCGTTTAGAAATAACCTCGGGTGTTTTAGAAGATGAATGCCGTAATTTAATGAAAAAGTTTTTTAAAGAACGACGTCAACTGAAAAAATTACAAGTCAATCAAGATAAGGCATGACGCCACTCAGTTAACAGTGCATCAAAATTCCAACGCGCATTTGCAGGGCTGGTAGACGGTAAAGATAGATAGTTGATACGTTCGGGAAATATCATTCCGATGTGACGTTGGTAGGAGGTTTTTGCTTTATTTCCATTAAAGCAAATGCGATGAATCTTAGGATATTGAGTTAAAAAGGAACCGAAATTATGCACTTTTTCGTTTGTAATGTTTGAATCGAGACTGCCTTCACGGTTGCAAGAGTATACGACGTCCCATAATGCGATTTTATTTGCTAAGAGAAGAGTAAGTTTATCTTCATAAGATTCAGGGACAATGCCGTTGTTGAATATTTCGCCTATGATTCGCCAAAAGCGATTCTGTGGATGGGCATAATATTGTTGGTGAGCAAGAGAACAAACCCCTGGCATTGAGCCAAGAATTAATATTTCTGAATTTTGGTCGATAGAAGCATCAAAACAGATACATTTACTCATGACAATCCTGCTTTCCTTTGAGATGAGCTTAATTATAGCATAAATAAGGCTGTTTCAGTAGGCATTTAATTCCCGCTGAAAGCAAATGTGCAATCTAAGGACGAATGCTCGTTTCCAGCAAATAGTTCAAATTTTATATGTTTACTTTTATAGGTTTTGTGATATAATATTAAATGTTCTTAACTGAATACATGGAGAGGTGTCCGAGTGGTCGAAGGTGATTGACTCGAAATCAATTGTACCGCAAGGTACCGAGGGTTCGAATCCCTCCCTCTCTGCCATTAGTAATTTCAAGGCTTCGCGTGGTTTGACGCGGAGCCTTTTTTGCTATCTAAAAATAGACGAAAAATGTATTTTGAGCACAAAATGAGCACATCCAGAAAAAGGATGTGCTCATATGGCTCGTTTAAAGGTTAATTATATATGATTATTGCATTTTGGATTTAGTGCAAATATAGTCTGTTACTGATTGTCTTGGGATCTTCCATATACGGTTGATCCGAAATGCTTTTACTTCTCCAGAAGCTAGGAGTTTGTAAGCAGAATTTTTACCGATGTTTAGCATTTCAGTAAGTTCTTCTACAGTTACTAAATCCTCATATTGATTAAACATGATTAAACTACCTCCAGAATTATTTTTTAATATGATGTTAATAAATCATTAAGAAAGTATTGAGTAATCATAGTAAATTTTAAATAATTAAAACAAGTTTTATTTGTTTAATCTGGAGTTGGCATATTCAATAACAGATTAAGAAGATATTTTCCATGCTCTTTCTGTTTTAAATGCTTTTAATTCGCCACGTTGTGCCAATTGATAAATTACTTGAAAGACTATCTGCATCAGAAACGTGTATTAATAGGTGTTGATTGTACAAGATTATTTACCACTTAATATTGTTATTTAATGTAAATATAATAAATTAATTTAATATTATATTTAAAATAGTAATTTTTCTGTTTATAAGAAATAAAACACCATAAACTTGCAAATTTTAATTAATCGAAAAATTCATTAAATCGTGATACAATATATTTAGTTTTTTTAGAAGAATAATGGATTATATTTTATGAAGAAAATGTATAATGATTAATTTCAATGTTTGTTTGGTTGTAGAGGTTGTAAACCATACGCTTTAAAAAGATTGAATATAGGTATAAATTAGAATTTGGTATAATTAAATATTAAATTTTGTGCCATAAGAAAAAGTAATAAAAATGAGGTAAGAAATGAAGGTTATAAGCTTATTTAGTGGATGTGGTGGACTTGATTTAGGGTTTAAGAAAGCAGGCTTTAGAGTTCCAGTTGCCAATGAATTTGATAAGAAAGTATGGGAAACTTTTAAAATAAATCATCCTGATACGCATTTAATTGAAAATGATATTCGTAAAGTTAATAAAGACGATATCATCCCGTTTATTAATGGAGATGTTGATGGAATTATTGGTGGACCACCATGTCAGTCTTGGTCTGAAGCTGGTTCTCTAAGAGGTATTGAAGACGCAAGAGGTCAATTATTTTTTGATTATATTAGAATTTTAAAAGATTTTCAGCCAAAGTTTTTTTTGGCTGAAAATGTAAGCGGAATGCTAAGTGATAGACATTCTGATGCTGTAAAAAATATTATTGTTCTTTTTGAAGATGCTGGCTATGATGTTTCACTTAATCTTGTAAACGCAAAAGATTATGGAGTGGCAGAGGAACGAAAAAGGGTATTTTATATTGGATTTAGAAAAGATTTAAAGATTAATTTTAGATTTCCAAAGGGTTCAACCAAAGATGATAATAAGAAGATTACATTAAGAGATATTATTTGGGATTTGCAAGATACTGCTATTCCTGCTGGTCTTAAAAACAGTCATAATCCTCACGCAATAAATAATAATGAGTATTTTATTGGTTCATATTCTCCTATTTTTATGAGTAGGAATAGGGTGAAAAATTGGGATGAACAAGCATTTACTGTACAAGCTTCCGGAAGACAATGTCAAATTCATCCGCAAGCTCCTAAAATGGAGAAATACGGGAAGAATGATTATCGATTTGTAAAAGGAAAAGAAGATCTATACCGTCGTATGACAATTAGAGAAGTTGCGAGAGTTCAAGGCTTTCCTGATGATTTCAGATTTATCTATGAAGATACAAACACTGCTTATAAAATGATTGGTAATGCAGTTCCTGTAAATCTTGCATATGAAATTGCTTGTGCAATAAAGGACTATTTAAATGGTGAAGGCAATAAGGTTATTGTTGATGAAGAGTTGTTAAAAGGAATGGAGGCTAAAAGAAGAAAGATGAGTACGAAAAGTAATGATCAAGGAAGAGCATATGAATATGCGTGGATTAAAACATTATTTAAGGAATTATGTAAAGTTCGTAAAACCCGTATTATAGAAAATTCAAGTTTAGAAGCAAACAAACATGCATGGTCTGTTATGACATCAGATATGCAAAAAACATTTATATCATCTGCTAATGCAGCAATTGAGACTGTGCTGGAATTAGAGCCGCGATTATTAGAGAATGACAATGATGAATTGACCTTGGAATTTCAGAAAGATGGAGAGGGCAAGAAAGGGGATGTTAGAGACATTGTCATTAAAAGAAATGATATTAGATGGGAAATTGGGCTGAGTATTAAACATAACCATAGTGCGGTAAAGCACAGCCGATTAAGTCACAAGTTAGACTTTGGCAAGGAATGGTTTAATTTGCCTTGCAGTAAGAATTATTGGGATGCTGTTAATCCTATTTTTAATATGCTTAAAGATGCAAAAGATAATGGAATAAAATGGTCTGAGATTGAAGGGAAAAGTCAGAAGATATATATTCCGCTTCTAAAGGCATTTATTGATGAAGTCCAAAGGGCATATCAACAAGACGAAACTATGCCATATAAGATGATAGAGTATCTTATTGGAGTTGAAGATTATTATAAAATTGTTAGCAAAGACAGCAAACGTCTTACATTAATTCACACATTTAATATGCATAATACATTAAATAAGCCTAGCAAGTTAAAAACTTCTATTATTACAGTGCCAGTAATCGAATTGCCGACAAGAATGGTTGCATTGGAATTCAAACCTAAGAGTGAGAATACTATTGAAATGTATTTAAATAATGGTTGGCAGTTAAGTTTTAGAATCCACAGTGCTAAAACAGTGGCAGAGCCAAGCTTAAAATTTGATGTTCAGTTTATTGGTATGCCTACATCTGTGTTAAATATAGAATGTAAATGGAATAAGCTTTAATTTTAAATTTGAAATATTTATTATTTTTAAAAATATATGATTCGTTAGCTATATAGATAAATCAAGCTCTCCCGGCGATTGGCGTGAGGGCTATTATTTTATGTGGTGTATCTTAGTAGTGGTATTAAGAGTTTTTGTATTAATACCTTTTGATGTCTGATTACTAGAAAATGTAGAGATTATATTTATAAAGATAAAATTGTATGTAAAGCAAAAGGAATAGAGAATATAGTAAAACTAATCTTTTTAAAAATATTGTACTCCGTTATTAATTGATTTGAAAGATTGGAAGTGAGCTAATAGATGAAAATATTATTTATGATTAGATACGGTGAAAAGGAACATTTACAGAATATTGTCGATGGCAAAATACGATTTACACCCGCGCAAAATTATATTGAGTTAGAAAAGGAACAAGGGCTTAAAGGGCAAGGCGATAAAATGGAAGGGAAAATTACATTGCCATCAGGGAAGGGTACTATAATTTCAGTCAATGGTAAAGAGCAAACATTGGATAATATTGAGCCGATATTATCTTTGGAAGATTTAGATAAGATGCCAATAGCTTGTTTTTCAGCTTATGGAGAAGATTGTACCAAGGATTATATAAATGATGGTAAGTATAAAATTTCATTGCCAAAAAAATATTTAGACCCGATAAGAAATGATTTTTGGAAAGCAAGCCACGCACTTATAATTTTAGAGCCAGATAGGTTTATTCAGAATGTTTTTAATTTAGAAAAGCATGAAATTATAGGTGAGTTAGTACAATATTTTGAACAAGGTCAAATAGTTAATAAGCTTATGTATTTAAGTACAGGAAATCCAAGAGACCAAGGTGAAGGGCAATATAGTATTTCGAGAGATGGTAAGTATAGAGCTTTATTATGCAAGGATAGTTATTTTAAAAATCAGTGTGAGTATCGCTTTATTTGTTTGGATAATTTAATTACATCTCCAGAGCAATATAGTTTCCAATTTGAATTACAATATATGATCGTCCCTATTGATAATTTGGACAATTTAATTCAAGTATACTTAGAAAAGTCAATTTAACTAATTTATTCTGTTACCTTTGTCAATTGAGAATACAGGTTATGTAGAAATGTATGGGAGTATGATTGAGGTGGATTATATAGATGAGGCAGGAACATAAAGTTTAGATAATTTACTATGTGTGTCCCAAATGCCATAGATAAATTAAAAGTAGTGGATAATTTGAAATTTTCAATTATATATCATAACCATGAATAACTTGCAAGCCTTCGTATATAACGAAGAGCCCTTGCAAAGGAACATAGGAACATACATAAAGGCACTAGCTATTAATTTAGCTAGTGCCAATTTTATTTTAAGGAGGAATTGAGAATGAAATCAGATTTAGAAAAATTGTCAGATGAAGAATTGTTAAGTACCTTTATCTCAGAATCTACAGCAAATCAGCTTATCAAGGAGTATCAATCGTTATATGGTGTTGTTATGCACACCTCAGCGGTAGATGCAAAAACTACGAAAGGTCTAGGACAAAGTAAACTACATAAATTAGCTTGTATTAAAGAGGTCTTGTCACGTATGCAAAAAGAAAAATCTAAACGAATTACAAAAATCTCATCACCACAAGATATTGCAGACTATTTTAGCGATATGGAAGATTTACAGCAAGAAGAGTTTCGCATACTCATGCTTAACACGAAAAATCATATTATGGGTCAAAGACTTATATCTAAAGGCACAATTAATGCAAGTTTAGCATCACCTAGAGAAATCTTTTCCCCAGCAATAAAACTCATGGCAAGTCATATTATCTTAGCCCATAATCATCCTAGCTCAGAAGCATGTCCAAGTGAAGAAGATAAACGGATGACAGAAGTTGTCGTAAAAGCAGGAGATATTGTAAATATCAAAGTTCTCGACCATGTGATTATCGGTAAAAATACATATTTTAGCTTTAAGGAGCAAAATTTGATAGGTAGCAACTAATAAAACACTAGTTGCTACTTTTTTATTTTCATTGACAAATAAAATAAGAATGGAAAAAGTCTAAATCTATAAGCTGTAGTTAAAGTATTATAACTATTCTCTAAAGCGAGCAAATAGCAAATTATGAGATAATTTAAACAAAGAGAGGTGAGAAAACTTTACAATGAAATTAGCATATCAAGAGCAAATTCGTCAAATTGGGTTAAATATTTGCTACTATCGGAGATATAGAAAATTAACACAAACCAAATTAGCAGAACAGGTGAATATTAGTAGTTGCTATTTGTCGCAAATTGAGAGAGGATTAATAAAAAATGCTGTTTCATTACCTGTACTTATGGCAATTGCGGATACTTTAGGAATAAATATTGAGGAATTATTTAAGTTTAAAGATTTATCTAATGACTAACGATTTTATAGGAGATGTACAATATGGAAAATGATAAACAAAGCAACGTTAACATTGTTAACAAAATAATAAACTTTTTCCCTGGGAAAACATCCAAAAAGTTGATGGGAATAGGAGGTACATTAATTTTAATCCTTATAGGAACTTTAACATGGTATCATTATATCGCAACACCTCAATATATAGTTAGTGAAATGGTTAAAGCCTGTCAAAAGCATGATATAAATGAATTTGAAAAATATGTTGATATAGATAATCTTTCGAAATCAGCATGGAGTGATTACAAAGAATGGCGAGAACAGGCGAAATCTCATATATTCAAAGTAATGCCTAAAGATGCAACATCAAAAGATAGTTTTCAAACAATAATAAAAAATGTCATTAATGGGAAAAAAACATTCGATGATTTAGATCATTTTGAAGAATCATCTGAACAGACAGTATCTTTTGCAGGCATTTTAAGTGATTTACATGACTATAAAGTTTCAAATGAACAAGACAATGGTGATTATAAAACATTTCGGATTACAGCAAAAACGTTTGATGAACATGAATTTACTTTTGATGTAAAGATGGAAAAACGAAATGATAATTGGAAAATCACAGAAATTACAAATGTACCTGAGTTATGTGAGAATTTCGTTACCTTTGCTAAAGAGTCAATCATTGATTATTTAAAAGAGGCTCAACAATATCAGAATTTATATAAGGAACAGAATGAAAAAAGTAAAAAGTTGAAAGGGTATTCTTGGGCAGAAAGCCGAATGTTTGGATTTTTAAATAGCAATGTAAATCCAAAACCAGATGCAAGCTTTGTAAAAATTATAAGTGGAGATTTAAAAGCATATTTAGATACGCGTATTAGTAGTGAAAAAGAACGCGTTGAAAACTTTAGTCAGGTAAAAACAAATAAATTTAGCGATATTTTAAATCAAAATAGAATAAATTGTTCAAAACATTATATGGCATCGTATGTAGCTTTAAATGAATGGATTGATGCAGGTGTTATGGCAAATAGCTTTTATTCTCAAGAGGTTAAAGACATTAGACAAAAGGCTAATGAAGAAGGTACACTTAGTGCTAAATATAACGAACGTGTTACTGCGTTAGTAGATGCAATTGGATATAAAGCATCAAAAGAGTAGAAAAGGTAATATCAGATTCTTTGATTTATTGAAGAATTTGATTTTATAGAAATTTTAAGGAGGAGTTACATGGGGTACAGAGATGATTTTTTCGAGGAGAATGATTCAAATTATGGCTGGTATACTTGTGTGCGTTGTGGCAAGAAACTTCGGAAAGGAGATGTTGACGTAGATCATATTCTTCCGCAAAAGCACGGTGGAGGTAATGGAACTCATAATTTACAATGCTTATGTGTTCATTGTAATCGCTCAAAAGGAGCAGATCTTGGTGATACAGCACAAGATTATGTAAAGAACAATGTAAGTCGTGCAGGGAGCAAAATAAATAAATGGTTTAAATAAAGGAGGATTTTTTATGGGACTGGGAAATATTTTAGGTGCTATAGCAAGTGGTGTACTTGGGCATATTGCAAATGAAAGTGACCGCATTGCGAGCAATAAAAAATTGGGGGATGAAGATAGAGAAAACTTTGCTAATTTAGGCGAAGGTATGAGAAATGCAAAGGACAGATTTGATGATTGGCGTAATGAGGATAATTAAACAAGCATGTATTTTTAAATAATGTGATTGTTAACGAATTACATATTTTGGTTTTTAAAATAGCGGATAAGCAATAAAAAGGCTTATCCGCTATTTTTATGCCTATTTATAAGTAGGTAAAAATAAAGAAAAGAGGAAATTACCATGAAACAAGGAAAATCATTAATCGAATTATGCAAAGAATTAGAACGGCAACGCATGGCAAGAAAAGATTTTATTGCCGATACCCGTAGCCTTATGATTACCACCAACGACCACGGACAAAGCCAATTAGATGTAGACCTCGGAAATACAAATCAAATTTTTAATGTTAATGACCTCGCCCATCAGCAAATTGCCAGTCGATTGCAGATTCCATTGAAGTATTATCAGAAAATGCGACTAGAATATCCATCACTATTAGATGAAAATATCAATAGCTGGTTTAATAAAAACGGTGAACGCAGAATGCTCCGTACCTTAGATACGAATATCCGAGCCTTTCTATCCGACCGTTACCGCAGATTAGATAATCTAGAATTAGCCGAAGCTGTACTGCCGATTATTAAAGAAATGAAAGGTGCAGAAATAGTTTCCGCAGATATTACCGATACCCATATGTATATCAAAGTCATTAATAAAAAGTTAAAAGCCGAAGTTGCTGTAAATGACGTAGTACAAGCTGGGATTGTTATTTCGAATAGTGAAGTCGGCTTAGGTAGTTTAAAAGTAGAACCACTAATTTACCGTTTAGTTTGTAAAAATGGCTTAATTGTCAAAGATTATGCCCAAAAGCGATACCATGTTGGTAAACAGGTAGAAAGTGAAGAATCCGCCTATGAAATCTATCGAGATGAAACCTTAGAAGCCGATGATAAAGCCTTCTTTATGAAAGTCCAAGATACCGTAAGATGTGCAGTAGATGAAGCGAAATTTATGTTATCTGTAGATAAACTTCGTCAAACAAAACAAGAATCTACAGGTGATGATCCGATTAAAACGGTAGAAATATTAGCAGATAAATATGTACTCAATCAAAATGAGCGAGGCAGTATACTAAGGCATTTTATTATGACAGGAGATAATTCAAGATTTGGATTAATCAATGCAATTACAAGGTCTAGCCAAGATATAGAAGATTACAACCGTGCTACAGAGCTAGAAAGACTAGGTGGAGAATTACTTGCACTACCAATAAAGAAGCAATTGGTAGACGCAGATTACCCCAAAGCTAATAATGATGTAAGTCACTCCATGAAAAACGTCACACCGATAAAAAATAAAAATGTACTTTCTATTGCAAGATAAGGAAGAAGGGGAATTTTTATAAAATATAATAGTGATGAAATAGCTTGTAAAAATCAATATCTTTACATATACTTATAACAAAGGGGGATTATTATGATACGGCAAAATGAATTAGATTCCACTTGTGGTCTTTCAGATGAAGAATTGACGAAGCGATTTCAAGAAGCAGTTAGAATCGAAAATGAAATAAAAAAAATTAAAGGAGTACCAATTGCAAAATATGATTTTGATAAAAAAGCACCGTATTTAGAATATCCTGACGGGAGAAAAGAATATGTTGAAAAAGCCTGAAATTATTGTATTTGCAGGACCAAATGGCAGTGGGAAAAGTACAATAACAAAAATGGCGAATATCATAGAGCCCTATGTAAATGCAGATGATATAAAAAGAACAAACCATTGCACGGATTTAGAAGCTGCACAATTAGCGGATAAAATGAGATATCAATTTATTTCTGAAAGTAAAAGCTTTACTTTTGAAACAGTATTATCAACAGAAAGAAAATTGGATATGTTAAAGATAGCAAAACAGCAAGGTTTTTTCATTCGATGCATTTATGTCTTAACGGCAGATTATAATATTAATGTGTTACGAGTAAAATCAAGAAAAGCATCTGGTGGACATGATGTAGCAACAGATAAAATTATTACACGTTATGAACGGTGCATGAATTTACTGCCAGAGTTGTTAAAAGTTTGTGATATATGTCATGTATACGATAATTCTGATACACCATTTAGAATTTTTAAAAAGCGTAAAGGTCAATACTCTTATTGGGAAAATGAATTTTGGGATAGAAATAATATAGAAGATTTAGTAAAATTAAATTTAAAATAAATTTTCATAAAGGCAGATAGGCTTAATATAGAGTCTATCTGCTTTTTCTATTTTATTGAGAGATAAGGAGAGTGTGTAATGGCAGATATGATGGACGTAATGAAAATCAGCCACCATAAAGCACAAAAATTAATGCAAAGATGGAGTCAAAGAAAATTTATCCCTCGTCAATGTTTTTACTACCGTTATCAAGGCATATTTATTGGCATTGACAATACCGAAGGAGAATGTTTCGTTGAAAGATTTAAAGATTTACGTACCTGTTTAGACTGGTGTCATGGAATCTTTGAAATAAGCGAACTTGACGAATATAAACGTCAATATAGATTTGGCGATGATTCCATTGCCTAAAATAACTAAAAAAGAAGATTGAAGCTAAATATAAGGAGGATCTATTATGTGTTGCACTATCAATGCAGTGATGACCTATAGTGAAGTAAAAGCAAAACTTATGCAAAACAAACAATCTATTGGTATTATCCTAAACAATAAAAATCGGAATACCGAAATATTACTTGCGTTAAGTTATGCTCAAATAAAAGAATTAGCAGATAGCATTTATACAATGCTATCCCATACGGATATTGAAAAAATAGATACAGAATATGTTGGCAGCATTGCTGTTGAATTTAGCTATGTAGAGGAAGTCTTGTTAGATTCAAACCAATCCTATGAGTTGCCGACGAAAGAAAGGAAAGCAGGCTGATGAAAGAAAATCAAAAAGTAAGAGCCTTTATCCATAGTAAAAGAGATTTTGCAGTCGCAACATTAATTAGGCAGGTAGACATAAATAAATATATTGCTGAATATGAAGGAATAACCTGTACAGCAATATTTAATCCGATTACCTGCCTTTATTATGTAGATGATTTATATGGAAAAGTAATTTAAAGCAAAATAAAAACAAAATTAAACTCCTGTAGCTATTATCAGTTACAGGAGTTTTCTATATTTAGGAGGAAAAAGAATGCCAAACTATGTGAAAAATATCTTAACTTTTACCGGTGATAGTCAAACGATTGAAAAATTATTTAAAACAGTAAAAACAAAAGAATCTGATTTTGACTTTAATACCATTATCCCTATGCCTGAAAGTTTAAATATAGAAAGTGGCTCTAGTAGTGAATTATCCTATGATTATATCTGTTATTTAAAATCTAAAAAAATGACAGATAATCTTGCTAGGCTTTATCAGAGGTACGCTAATCAATGTGAAGCAAATAAAGAAAACTTAACTGATATTGGCTTTGAAGAATATCTGAAAAAGCATTATTATTTAAATTTATCTTTAGGTGAGCAAGTATATAAAAACGTCGAAAAATATGACTACAAAGATTGGTATGACTGGTCTAGAAAAGTGTGGGGAACCAAGTGGAATGCGATGGTAGCAGAGAAAATTAACGAAAATAAAATAGACTTTGATACTGCTTGGACTGCACCATTTCCTGTGATGATGAAACTATCTGCAATGTTTCCAACAATAACAATTCATCACCAATGGGCAGATGAAGATATAGGAGCAAATACAGGAGAGCAAACCTATTTAGCAGGTAAAATAATTGAACCAGATACCGTAGAAGAATTTAGTTCCCAAGCCTATCAAATCTATGAAAAATGTTGGGGAGAGACAGAATGTATTGGTGTAGATGATGATGGACAGTATTTCCGTAGAAAATGTGATGAATGTAAGCTCTGCAAGTAGAGGTGGTTTTATTATGCAAAAGATTGCAAAAAAACTAGTGCAAATCATGAAAGAAGTCGCCTATGTAGAAAAGAAAGGCAGAAACAATTTTCATAATTATTCCTATGCAACGAGTGCTGATGTATTAGAAAAGATAAATCAAGCCTTAGTAAAACAGAATCTATGTTCCGTTGTATTAGCTGAATTACTGAGAATGGATGAAGTAACAACGGTAAAAGGAAGTATTGAGCATTTAGCTACAGTAAAAGTAGACGTCATGCTGGTAGATGGGGATAGTGGGGAAACCGTTAGCTTTATAGGACTTGGCAGTGGTCAGGATTCAGGAGATAAAGCAATAATGAAAGCACAAACGGCAGGAATTAAATATGCGTATATGATGAGCTTTGCCATTGCTACCGGCGATGATCCAGAAGCTGATAGTAATACGGATGAGTCTAATGTAATACATGAAGAAAATAGGGTAAAATCGACAAAAAATAAAGCCGCAACAAATAATGTTGTAGCTAATGAATATCTCTGTAAAAATTGTAAAGATAGATTGACGGAGAAGGTTTATAAATATTCGCTAAGTAAGCATGGTGTGCCACTTTGTATGAAGTGTCAAAAATTAAATAATGGAAGAAATGTTGCATAGTGTAGATAAGATTATTTAATATTAAAAATGCGTATTTTTGATTATTATAAATTACAACATACATAACATATTAATAAAAATACAATGCAGAGAGAGTATTAGGGGGAACCCCTAATACTCTCTTCGCTTTTGCTTGATTCACTTCACTTCGTTTCGCTCATCAAGCAAAAGCGAAGTAAAAAATTTTTGAATGATGAAAATAAGGGAACAGTGGAACAATGGAACGTTGATGAAATAAATATTAAACCATGAATATATCTGAATGTGAATTTAATTGATAGATTAAAAATTTTTCTTGTTCGCGATAACTGTTTGTAATGATTTTCACAAAGTTATTTTTATTTGCAAAATTATTTGTTTGTTCATTGTTTAAAGAAATAACGCTTCTGATAATACTTTGATAGTCTATAGATTTAATATTTGTTGGAAATGCTCCTTCTAATGGGAGTAAATCTTCAGTTGATTTAAATAAGTGATATTTATTGTTTTCAGATATATTATCAAAAAAAGATGTACTTTCAATAATTATATTTCTGGATTTAAGTAAATAAAATAAATATGTAGAAACAATGGAGGCTATTGATATCGTAGTAGTTATAACTGCATTTATTTTAGAAGAAAAATATGATTCGAATTCTTTAACGAACATATGATTATTGTTATTTTGATATGATTTTTCAAATATGGTAAGTAAATTTATACGTGTTTTTAACAATGGAAATGAAGATAATTCAAAAAGCAAATTAGGAATATAATGTAGTTTTTGTTTTATTCCATATAGTAAATTTATAAAGTTTGCATTGGATAGTCTTTCTAGAACAAACTGATTGTAAATATTAGAAACTAAAGGATTATAATATATATATTGAGAATTTTTAGTTGTTATAGTGTATTTTTTACAATTGAAAGCATTTAAAAATTTTTTCATATTAACATTGTATTTATCATAAGACAAATCAGAAGAATGTTCAAATAGAAATGGGTTTGATTTGGGATGAAAACTTTTTGATAAACCAGCAAAAATTATACTGTCGTAATATGAGTTAAATGTAAAGGTATGTTTATCTAAAGATAAAGATTGTTGTAAGGCAGGGAAAAAAGCATCTAGATAACACTTTTTTATTGTATTATCATCAGGTTTTATTTTAAAAAAATTTTTAAATGATGTGAGCTTTATTCTTGTTAAGGTTTCGTAATTTCCGGTTTTAAATTCTAAAGAATTGGTTAAAAATTGTATGATTTTTGAATGTGAAATGGGTTTGTCGTGTGCACTATTTTTATACTCTAAAAAAAGAATTAAGAAAAATTTTAATTCATCTAGATAATCTTTATCATTCCAAGTTTTTTTAAGTTGACGTAGGTGTTCAGTGAAAAAATTATTTTTGATAAAATCAATGTCATTATTTATAAATGGTTTAGTTTGAAAAGGAATTTTAAAGAAATCAATAATATATTTATCGCATAACTTCAAAGTGAGTTGTGCGATTTTTTCTATATCTATCGTTTTTTTATCATCTATGTATATTTGTAAATTATTAAATAAGATGGATTCAAGATCAGTAGATTTGAAAGGGATATTATCATCTAATTCCAAAGGAATGTAGCGAAAAATCACCTCTAATAACTCTTTGTGGTTATTGATATCGTATTGCTTTATCAAATCATTTGTAGTTGGGGAAAAAATATTATCCATAAAATCTTGTATGATAATTACAGAAGCAAAATTACATACTTTCCTTTCTTTTAATTGTTGATGTATGTGACTATAATACATTCAGGTGTTGTGGACTTTTTATTTTATTCTGTAGTTCAACTACTTTAAGGAGTGCATTGTTGTTTCATTATCTGAAATGTTTATAGTTAAATATGTCATAGGATAACATCAGCTTACGAGTACTAATTTCAATCAAGTCTACAAAGATAATAGCTAACGGATGTCACATCGTCAATATAAGGTAAGGGGGATATTCTCATGATTTATGTCGGCATTGATGTTGCCACAAGCTCAATCACTTTGTTTTCGGTTTATTTTCTGATGGTAAATTCCTCGTTGGACCGTTTAAATTCAAAAATGACAATAATGGCTTCTGTATGCTGAACGCTGCCTTATATTTCCATGACAAAAACAGGCTCATCATTGGTCTTGAATCCACGGCTCACTATGGCAATACACTTATTGTCAGACGCTTTCATGTCAGTGTTATCAACCCTCTTCAAACATCTTCTATGAGGGAGAATAGAATTTGCAAGACCAAGAATGATAATGTCGCATTTAATATGTAAACGATAAACAAACATAT